>Ga0206933_1015_pt1 | contig 49259 bp, 39 predicted proteins | sample Alteio_BWOrgHeat_15_FD_152937 | JGI IMG/M metagenome (GOLD analysis project Ga0206933, IMG submission 152937) | Enriched cells from forest soil in Barre Woods Harvard Forest LTER site, Petersham, Massachusetts, United States -... | ecosystem: Environmental > Terrestrial > Soil > Temperate forest >... | reverse complement strand
AGGTCTGCCTAACTAGCAGGCTTTTTTTTTACCGAGTACGGCATCTTTCGCGAAGCCGCCCAAGACTTAAGCGCCTTGAGCGCCGGACGAAGCGCGACCCCGTCTTTCGTCAGCATGTACTCCACCTTGGGTGGCACCTCCGCATATACCTTGCGGTGAACCACGCCATCTCTTTCCAGGTCACGTAATTGCTGAATCAGCATCTTCTGAGATATCCCCGACACTGCGCGGCGTAACTCCGAGAACCGCAGCACGGGTGCGCTGAAGAGATGGAAGAGGATGAGTATCTTCCATCGCCCCTCCAGCACCTTGAGCGCGTCTTCCAGCTCCACGGTGGAACATGTTTCGGTTAATGTTTGCTTTGTCTTTTTCATGGTTACCAAAAGGTTAGTATTACACTTTTTGGTGCGTTCTTGCGCGTTTTAAACCGAAGAGGTAGCCTTTTCTTCAAGGCAGGAAATCAGCTTCGCGGCAGGAAGAAACTGCCTTACTCTACCGAAAGATTTAATGGGGTTTTATGGATGTGATCGCAGTAGTCACTGGAGCGAGTCGAGGCGCGGGAAAGGGTATAGCAATTGCATTAGGTGCGACAGGGGCGACCGTATATGTCACAGGCCGGAGCATCGCGGACGGCGACTCTCCTTATGGCGGCACCGTAACCGAAACCGCTGACCTGATCACTCGGGCCGGGGGCAGGGGCGTTGCCATCGCCCTTGATCACACCGATGACGAAGCAGTCGCGGCGCTATTCGCCCGCGTGAAGGCGGAGCATGGTCGCCTCGACATCCTGGTCAACAATGCCGCCAATGCGGGTGAAAGCACAACGATGCCGGGAGGCTTCTGGGAAAAGCCGCTGGAGGCGGTCGATCTCATTACCGTCGGCTTGCGTTCGCATTTCGTGTCCGCTTATTATGCTGCTCCTCTCTTGATCGCTAACGGCCGCGGCCTTATTGTCCACACGGGCCATTATGGTGCCGTTGCCTATTACCACGGCCCCGCCTATGGTGCGCAAAAGGCTGGCGCGGACAAGATGGCCGCCGATTTTGCGAAGGAGTTGCGACCGCACAACATCGCGGCAGTTTCAATCTGGATGGGCGGCCTCGATACCGAACGTGCGCGCGCCTATCTTGCCAGCATGCCCGATGAATCGAGGCCGAAAACAAAACGGGAATCACCGCAATTCACTGGAAAGGTGATCGCAGCACTTTATGAGTCCAATCTGAGGATGGAGCTATCGGGGCGTGCCTTGATCGGCGCGGAACTGGGTGCGAAGCTCGGCGTAAGAGACATCGACGGCAGCGCACCGAGGTCCTACCGGTACGAATTGGGCGGACCGCCGGAGTTACACGCGAACCTGGCATCCTAATGGTCTATCCCAGCGGTCATAAGAGAACTCAGGGATTGGCATTGAATTCAGCGAAGGTGGGTTCAAAGAATTCTGCAATGTGCAGGCCATTGGGAAACGTTGCAGAGAATCGTAATGTTCTCAATAGTTTGGCTGGAACGGTAGCAGGAATCTTGTCTTGGCCAAAAAAGCCAGGCGAATCCTTGCCAAGGAGGTGACCATCATATTGCCGGAAGCAAAAGATGAATACTGAGAAAAAAAGTGCATCCCGCATCCTCTCTCATCGAGAGGGTAGTGTGCAGCCGATGTTCGATGGGGCCCCCATCGGGCCCTTATCTCCCTCATCGTCCCTGCTTGTGGAGCGCCGCGACCTGGAACCGACAAGCTGGCAATCGCATCTTCATGAAGACCAGCTGCTCCAATTTTTCATGAAGCCCGCTGTGATTGGGTTTTCGCTGAAAGATGCAGCGACTACCAGGATTCCCGTAGCCCTTGGCCAGGCTGTGTTTTGTCCTCGAAAAGAATGGCACAACATCAAATGGGGCGAAAGGATCAGTGTACTTTCGATCAGAATATCGGACTCTGCATTAATGGAAGCGGCACGTGAACGTCTCACGGAGAAATCACTCGAAATCGTGCCGAGGCACGTGATTACAGACGATCGGCTAACCCATTTGTTGTTTGCCCTGGATGCGGAACGAGCCAGAGGCTACTCGACGGGAAAACTCTTCGTTGATTGCATTGAAAGTGCCTTGGCCAACATACTCTTAACCTCTTTCAACACCTTCGCTCCGAGATCGATTCGCGGCAAAGGGGGCATGGCTCCTCATGTCCTTCGACGCGTTATTCAGTTCATGCACGCAAACATGGACAAACAAATCGGCTTGAAAGATCTCGCTGACTGTGCGGGGTTGAGTTTATCTCATTTCTCATTTCAATTTCGTGCAAGCACAAATCAGAGTCCCCACCAATACATGCTTCGGCTCCGCATCGAGCGAAGTAAGGAACTGCTTAAAGATTTTCGCCTCTCTGTTCTCGATGTCGGATTGGAAGTGGGATTCCGCAATCAACAGCATTTCGCAACTGTCTTCAGAAACTCTGCAGGCGTTCCGCCTTCCGTGTATCGCACTCAACTATAGCCCTGATCAAGGTATACCTTTGGGGCCAAGAAGAGCAGGTCGAATTCCATCAGCCGCTTCTGAACAGCGGCGGCGATGTGGCGTGCGGCTTTAAGACACAACGGCATTTTGCACGCGTCTTCCGATCCTCACGGTTACCCGATGAGCGCGACTGTTGATCGCACCGCCTCGCGAAGCCATACATGACGCGGGTCGGTGTTGAGTCTCGGATGCCAAGCCATGAGGAAATAGAACGCGTGCAATTCTTTCGGCGCCTTCACGAGCCGCAACCTGCGATCGTTCTTGATAACCGATGTCATGCCGCTCGTTAGAGTGAGGACCAGTTCGGTGCCGGGAAGGCATTGCAGGGCCACGCCGAAGTATGGCACCCGAATACAAGAGCTGCGTATCGCACCAACAGCCGCCAGTTGCTTATCTGGAATTGTTTGCACACCTTCATAGGGGGAAACCACGATGTGGCTCGCGGCCAGGTACTGCTTAAGTGGCAGCCGGTCGCCAAAGTGGCTCTCGCGCGCCACGGCGCAAATCCAATCTTCCTTGTAGAGCCTTCCGAACTGGAAGTGTGATCGCAGGAGCCCCTCATCATTGAGGAGAACAAGATCGAGTTGCCCGTGTTCGACTAGCTCCGTGATGCCACTCTGCCATGGAAGAAATTCAAACTGCACTTGATAGACTCCGTTCGCGTACCGCCGGCACAAGTGAGGAAGGACGACTGTACAGACGTTATCCGGGCCTGAGATGCGGAAATGGCTTTTCTCCTGTGTGGGGTCAAACAGGGCCGGCGCAACGAGATTCTCCATCCTCGGTAGCAGTCCCTCAAGCTCGTCGAGAATCTTTCGACCTCGCAATGTGAGTTCGAAGCCACTCGGCGACCGAACCAGCAGATCATCCTGAAACATCGCGCGTGCGCGCTGGAGGGCCCGGCTCACCGCAGGCTGGCTGAGAAACAGGCGGGATGCCGCTGCGGTGATGCTTTTCTCCTCGGCAATGGCAGCAAACGTAATCAGCAGATTCAAGTCGGCTTGGCGTAATTTCTCTAGACGCATGGGCATCATGTCCATTATGCATGATTCGCATGCGCGTGTCCGCTCATCTGTAGCTCTGTAAGTCGACAGAAATGCACAAAAGGAGAATTCAATGCCACGAGAAAACAGTTTCGAGAATAAGCGGGTGGTCATCATCGGCGGGTCGTCGGGGATCGGTTTGGCAGTTGCCGAAGAGGCGGCATCGCAGGGAGCCGAGGTCGTCATCGTCTCCAGCAACGCAGAACGGGTTCAGCAAGCTGTTAAATCTATCGGAGGAGATGCACACGGGCAGGCAGTTGACGTCTCCGACGAAAAAGCTGTGGAGAGCTTTTTCGCGAATATTGGCGCCTTTGATCACTTGGTTTTCACCGCAGGTGACAGCCTGCAATTGCACGAGCTTGCTGACGTGGATCTTAAGGAGGCCAGGCACGCCTTTGAGCTGCGGTATTGGGCTGCGCTCGCCGCGGTCAAGTACGGAAGCCCACATATCCGCAAGGGCGGCTCTATCGTCCTCACCACTGGAGTTGCCGGCCGACGCCCTCACAAGGGATGGGCAGTGGCGGCAAGTGTCTGCGGAACAATCGAAGCCTTAACTCGTGCCCTCGCGGTCGAGTTGGCGCCGATTCGTGTCAACGCTGTATCCCCTGGGGTCGTTCGCACGAACCTCTGGCAGAACATGAGTGCAGACGAACGGGAGCAGTTCTTTGAAAGCGTGGGCAAGCGCCTCCCTGTGGGGCGAGTCGGTGAAGCTCATGACATTGCACAAGCCTATCTGTTTCTGATGCAGGAAGGGTTCAGTACTGGGCAGACAGTCGTGGTTGATGGCGGAACGGTGCTGGTTTAACGCCGCGGTAATTTCATCACAAAAGGAGAAGGACTATGTGTTCTAACAAAAGAATCACTGCGCTGGTCATGCTTGCAATAACTGCCGGGATGATGACAGCCCGGCCCACATCCGCACAGACTTCGCAGGTCGACAACCCCGATTGGCCATTGCGCTCCTCTGAGATCCATTGGCCCGCAGAACACGCGCCGGCCGACGCGGATTTATTCGCTCACAACGAGTTGCTGATTCATGCATCCTGCTCGATTGTCTGGCAACATCTCGTTCAGGCGCAGGCTTGGCCGGAATGGTATTCCAAGTCACACAATGTGAAGCTGCTGAACAGTTCCGATGGCAGGCTTCACCAGGACACACAATTCTCATGGGATACGTTTGGCGTGCACATTGAGAGCCAGGTGCATGAATTTGCACTGGACTCCCGTATCGGCTGGTTTGGCAAGGGAACAGGTATGGATGCCTACCATACATTTCTTCTGCTCAATGCACCCGAGGGTTGTCGTGTCGTGACCGAGGAGGTCGTGAGAGGACCGGGAGCAGTGGAGTTCCACAAGAAGGACCCTGGCGCGATGCATAGGGGCCATGACCTCTGGTTAGTGTCGCTAAGCCAAATATCGGAGAAGTAAGCTCGCGTGCGGATTCGGAGAGGGAGTTCCCCTGGAGCAGATCGCACCACCGTCGCAGAAATCTCCAGATGAATTGAAACGTAATAGATGAATGCAAACACGGGATAACGCCAGATGGATTCTGATGTCTTCAGGACGGTTGGCCTGCCGAGCAATTGGGACGAAGTGCAAGCAAGATTGGTTGGATGCTGACGAATTTCAAGTTGAATCAGGAGGAAGAATATGTTGCAGGAAGTATCGATAATGCCGGCTATCGAATCGAAGACGGAAGTCCGAGCGCTGGGCGCCAGGGAACACATGTTCTGGCTTATGAATCAGAAACATCCGGTCCACCTCACGGTGACCGCCGAAGTCAAAGGAATTACAAAGGCGCAGAACTGGAGGGATGCGCTTGATGCAGTGCAGAAACGTCATCCCATCCTCTCCACCTCAATTAAGCGAAACGAGGAGGGACAACCTGCACTGTATCAGGTAGATGCAGCGCCAATACCGCTTCGAGTTGTCGATGGAAGTATGCAGGAACGCTGGGAGTTGGAGTTGGACCGCGAGATGGCGCTTGCGTTTACTCCGGAACAAGCACCTCTTATCAGGACCGTGCTGATCCATAAGCCGCAGTCTGCTGTCCTCATCATGATCGCTCATCACGCTATCGCTGATGGAATGGCGCTCGTCTTTCTGATCCGCGATCTTCTTCAGGTTCTCTCGGGCGAACAAATTGAGGCTCTCCCATTCAGCAGCACATCCGAAGAGTTGCTAAGCAAACTGCCAAGAGGAGAGAAGATTGTCCAGGCAGAGGCATCGCAAGCCGACGCTCCTAAAGCGGAACCCGCACCGTACCGGGTAGACGATGGTTTGGCACCGAGGGCCACCGCGCGCAAGTTAGATGAGCAACTTACTGTGGCACTTAGGGCGAGGGCGCGGCGCGAAGGGACTACAGTCCAGGGGGCGCTCTGCGCTGCGTTAGTTCTTGCAGGCCGAAAGACTTCAAGTACATGGCGTAAACAGTCAGTCCGCGTGATGTCGCCGGTCAATGCGCGGGCGAATCTGGGAGCGGGCGAGGCATGCGGGATTTATCTGGGAGGTGGAGCTATGATTCCCTTTCAGCCTGGTGATTCAAGCGATTTGTGGGAGCTGGCGCGCTTTGCAAAGAAGAAGATCGCTCCATCTCAGACCTTTCAATCGCTCTCTGCATCGTTACATGGCCTGGAAGCAATCATGACCAAAGATATGGACGTTGAGACAGCGGCCAAAATTGCCGCTGGAGCGTTCGCTAGAGAACTCATGGTTTCAAATCTTGGGCAGATGCCATATGGGTCCGAATTCGGCAGGCTCAGACTAGAAGCGGTCTGGGGACCAACCGCTCTGCAGGGACTCGAAGGGGAACAGAATGTCGGAGTCGCAACCACAAACGGGGCAATCCGATTGCTGCACGCGAGCTACTCCCTCATACCTCACCTTCTAGAGAATACCGAATTGATATTGAGGGCGGCATGTGAGGACATCTGCTGAGCATCGGCAGTCCTCGAGATACGTACAGGCAGGGAGTGCTGCAGGAGGAAGACATCACATTGTTCAACGGCGCTCCAGCTCCGGCTTGGCAGGATGTTCTGTCATTTTAGGGCGCTTCGCAACACCTCGAGGAGGCGTGTAGGCGTAGTGCTTCGAGCCTCGGCCTCGAACTGCTGTGCGCTGACTGCTACACCTCGCGCGAAACTCCGGCCCTTCAAGAGAACATGCTGAAGAGCGAAGGGAGCATCGCGTAAGCAAAGGCATAGTGTGGCAACGATTCGGACAAACTGGGCAACATCAACCATACGAACGGAGCGTGGGATCTGCAAGCAAGTTAAGCCCATACTTTGCCGTGAATCTACGATTTACCCACGCAATACGGAAAGGAACCATGAGCACTCAATTGACAGCACCGAAGGCGTACAAACGTTCAACATCGCTCGAAAACTCAACCTGGTACAAGGGAATACTGACCACCCAGCTAGCCGGAGAGGCCGATACCGGAGGGGCCTTTGATTTCGTCGTTTCGAAGATGAGAAAGGGTACCGAACCCCCTCCGCACGTCCACGCACGCGACGATGAGTTCTTCTATATCCTCTCTGGAACTATTCGCTTTTACATTGGGGGGCAGGTGTTCGAAGTTGCTGCAGGTGAATCCATGTTTCTCCCTAAAGGCAAGCCGCATGCGTTCCTGGTTCAATCCGATGAGGTCCACAGCATAACCGTCATCACTCCGGGTGGCTTCTTTAATGCGGTGAATAAAATGAACGAACCCGCTCAAAAGATGGAGGTCCCTTCCGACGATGCTCTGACCTACGCGACCATGGACCTCACAAAAACCATGGAGATCTTTGAGAAGTATGGTGTCCACATCCTCTCTCCAGAGGAGGTAGCGGAACAGATGCCAGAGTATCGCGGGTGACGCTTCAATTCGGCTTGGCAAGTCGAGCCGCCTCGCGTCGTTCACAACGCCCTTGCGGGAAGGTTTAGGAAATCCGAACTAACACAGCGCGCCGGTTCCAGAGGACGATCGCCCAGACCCATGGCTTGGATCGGGCGGCCTATGTGCTCGAACGAGCATTTTAACTAGTCGACGAGACAAACAACTCGTGGGCCAAAAGGAGCGACTATTGAACAGACTTTATGGGAAAGTTGCTGTCATTACAGGCGGCAGTAGCGGAAAGGGATTCGCCACAGCAGAACAGTTCGTTAGCGAGGGAGCGTACGTATACATCACTGGGAGGCGAGAGAAAGAACTCGATACTGCCGTTGCGAAAATTGGAAAGAATATCGCGGCCGTCCAGGGGGACGTCTCCAACCTGAAAGACCTTGACCGGCTCTACGCGAAGATTGCAGAGGAGAAGGGGCGCGTCGACGTTGTCTTTGCCAATGCAGGCATAGGAAACCAGATGGCTCCTCTTGGATCAATAACGGAAGATCTGAAAGATCGCAGTATTCGGGTCAATGCGATCAGCCCGGGTTATACCGAAACGTCGATCTTCGAGACGCTTGACTGGACTAAGGAACAGTTCGAAGAGATAAAGTCGGGCATTACTAAAACAATACCGCTCGGTCGATGGGCTCATTCAGAAGAGATTGCCAAAGCTGCTGTTTTTTTGGCTTCTGAGGACAGCAGCTATGTGGCTGGTATCGAGTTGTTCGTGGATGGTGGTGCAGTTCAGGTCTGAGGTTGGAGCACACTCTACGATCGCGGGCCTCTACTGTAAGGTTGACCTTACTCCGCTGATTGGGCCTTCAGTTCCCGACAGATTCGCGCGAATCAGCATAGCCGCGCAGTTCATCTAATAGAAACAGTACGACTGGATCGTTTGCGGGGTTGGGTTTGTTCGGATTGGCAGCATGTGAATCCGTCGAGCTTACAAATCGCCCCGCAAGACCAGAAAGGCTTTCATGCGGACCACGCATACATCCAGCGAACTATCAATTTCGGAAGTTCGCATCCTCTCGCTCGCATCTATCGGGGGCGCATTGGAATTCTACGACTTCGTCATTTTTGTGTTCTTGGCTAACGTGATTGGAAAGTTGTTCTTCGCTGCGAGTCTACCCGAATGGGTTCGCCAAGCTCAGACCTTCGGTATCTTCGCCGCTGGTTATCTTGCGAGGCCTCTAGGCGGCATCGCAATGGCGCATTTCGGTGACACTCGTGGTCGCAAGCGCATGTTTACTCTCAGCGTTCTGCTTATGGCCATTCCTACCCTTCTTATTGGACTTCTCCCAACTTATCAATCCATCGGACTGGTCGCGCCCTTGCTTCTCCTCTCAATGCGGGTCTTGCAGGGCGTGGCCATCGGAGGAGAGGCACCCGGTGCCTGGGTCTTCGTTGCAGAGCATGCGAGACGCGGAAGGGTTGGTTTCGCGGTCGGCTTGCTCACCGGCGGTTTGAGCTTCGGCATCCTTCTAGGGTCATTGATAGCGACCTGTCTCAACCGAGTATTTAGTCAGGACCAGATAGCCGGTGGCGCCTGGAGGATTCCATTTCTGATTGGCGCTGTGTTCGGATTCATCGCAATGTGGCTGCGCCGCTGGCTGAAAGAAACGCCAGTCTTTGAGGAAATGCGGAAACGTGCAACACTCTCCCGCGAGTTGCCTCTGGGCGTGGTTCTAAAGGAGCATGGTCGAGCGGTTGTGACCTCATTTGCTAGCACATGGATGCTTACCGCGATCATCGTAGTTGTGATTTTGATGACGCCTTCGCTGATACCGAAGTTATTTGGGATCGCACCTGCCCAAATGCAAATGGCTAATCTCGTCGCTACCGCATCGCTATGCGTCTCTACGGTCTTTATCGGCGCTGCTACAGATCGGTTCGGCATTCGCCGTGTTGCGATACCGATACTACTTCTCCTGATCGCTTCAACCTATGGACTATATCGCTGTGCCGAGAGTGTGCCTTTCGCGTTGCTGCCACTCTATGCGTTGGCCGGAGTCGGCGCTGGCGGAGCTGTCCTCACACCTGTCATGATGATTCGCGCTTTTCCTGCATCTATACGGTTCAGCGGGGTTTCATTCTCCTACAACCTCGCCTATGCGCTGTTCGGTGGATTGACCCCACTGTTAGTGTCATGGCTGGTCCACTTTGACCGCATCGTGCCGGCCCACTACGTTGCCGCCGCGACCATTGTCGGACTCGCCGCAATGTTAGTGGCCCCAAGTCATAGGCTCAGCGATCCGAATACGTCGCCTCATCTTGACGAGTCTTGTGTCTAAGGCCATCACGCGACCCACCAGGTGCAGCTTGAAACGCTATAGGCGCAAAACATCAATTCGAAATGCAGAGAAACGCTATCAGATACCGAGTTCCAAAATGGACATTTGCTTTGACGAGGACGCCTTTCGCCGGCTGTCTTCACGACCATTGACTAGCTTCGAGGCAACTTGCCACGAGCAACGAGAAGCGGGATCACCAGAGGGAATAGTGAGCCGTCTACGTTTCCAGACCGAAAGAGGTTGCCGTTCTGATCGAAGAAGCCGCATCGAACGCGCGGCCACGTCATACAGGAAGTGACACTATGGATTTGACAGGTAAAGTTGCACTCATCACGGGTGGAACAGCGGGAATCGGAGAGGCCACGGTTCATCGCATTTCTAGAACTGGCGCTAAAGTTGTCTTTGTGGGAAGAGATGAAGAGAACGGCCGCTTGATTGAATCTGAACTCAAAGGTGAAGGAAGAGACGCATTCTTCCTTAGAGCGGACCTTAGCGTACCAGAAGAAGTGCGTCAAGTTGTCCCGGATACGGTGCGCGTTTTCGGCCGGCTCGATTACGCATTCAATAATGCTGGCATTTCCGGCCCGAATAGGACTCTAGCAGAGCAATCGGAAGATGATTTCGACGAGGTCTTTCAGATCAACGTCAAAAGCCTCTTCATCATAATGCAACAAGAGATCCATCAGATGCAGCATCAAGGCTGGGGAGGTTCCATTGTAAATATGGCGTCAGTGGGTAGCATGCTGGCGACTCCTGGAGCATCCCTCTACGTCGCCAGCAAACACGCTGTCGTCGGATTGACGAAATCAGCGGCGATCGAATACGGTCCGCAAGGTATTCGCGTAAATGCTATCAGCCCGGGGTCAATACGGACAGAGATGCTTCGCGAGGTGTTTGGGGGAGATGAGGTCCTCAATCGAATGGTAGCAATCCATCCCATTCGTCGCCTTGGCATTCCTGATGACGTAGCAGATGCGGTAGCGTGGCTATTCTCAGATCAGTCATCCTATTACACCGGACAATCACTGGTTCTGGATGGAGGCCTCACGGCACAGCGGCCCACGACGCAGAATCGCCAACACGATGCCCCTGATAGACAGGAGAGGGGCACCCGTTTGACCCTCCCAGAAGTGGAGCGGATGGTCGGTCTTCTTGCTCCGTAGACAAAGCGCCACGCTACAGCCGTACTTACGCTTGGCCGTCAAAACCCGACTCATGGTCGCGAACAATCTCGTGTCGCATCTTTGATCGCGGTGAAAACTTCAAACGAGGCACCGGCAGACGAAATGGCCGGATACTCAGAACCCCGCTACAGTTTTCTCCATAGATCAGCATCGGTATCCCCAGTCGAAGCGTATATATATATGACGGGTGCCGGAGAACACGCTACGACAATCCCAAAAAACGTGGTGCCATAAAAACGTTGTGCGATAGCGGGCTAACAGTCAAATAATGCAAACATTTGGAGGAATATGAAACCTTCCTCTTGCACTTCCTCCATCAAAAAGCATCGATCGAATAGACTTCTCATGTTCGTGAGCGTCCTTCTGTCTGCCTGCAATTCGAATAGGGTGCCTCCCAAGCCAAACGTTCAAATCACGCTAGTCCCCGCCGCCAATCCTGGAGGTCCGGTACAACTGGATTTTATTGAAGGACGGGCGAGCGGCGTGAAACCCGGTCAACAGATCGTACTTTACGCACGTAGTGACATTTGGTGGATTCAACCTTTTGCGAATCAGCCTTTTACGAAAATTCAACCCGATTCAACATGGAGAAATGCCACCCATCTCGGCACCGAATATGCAGCGATCTTAGTTGAGCCCGGCTTTCACCCTGCAACCAAGGTTACGACTTTGCCCGCACAAGGCAACGGTGTGGTCGCGATCACTACCTCGAAGGGAATGCCTGCCGCATCGATTGTTTCCAAGGTCATCCACTTTAGTGGATATGACTGGAGCGTGCGTAACGCGGCGAGCGATCGAGGAGGGCAACCCAACTCCTACGATCCCTCGAATGGGTGGACCGATAAGAACGGCTATCTGCATCTTCGCATGGTGGAGCATGATGGCCTATGGACATGTGCCGAGGTGAGTCTGACCCGCAGTCTGGGTTATGGTTCGTACATCTTTGTCGTTCAAGATACCGGTCATTTTGGCCCATCTGCTGCTCTGGGTTTGTATACAAACGATGACTTTCGAACGGATGACGTTCCTGGTGAACTTGACATCGAATTGAGCCGCTGGGGTATTGCAGACAGCAAGAATGCGCAATATGTTGTCCAACCTTTTTATATCCCGGAAAACGTCTCTCGATTCACGGCCCCGGCCGGAGTGCTGACCCACATGTTGCGTTGGGAGTCCGGACGCGCCTCTTTTAAGACTGTCCGCGGATCGGGGATAGGCCCCGGAGCCGCGACCATTAGTGAACACATCTTTACCTCGGGGGTTCCGACTCCTGCCAAGGAAACGGTTCACATGGGCTTGTACAGTTATCGACCTGCGAAGACTTCATCTCAACAACCGGTCGAGGTTGTGATTGAAAAATTCGAATTCCTACCGTGAAAACGTGCCGGAGAGGCATCGGCTACGCAAGGGACTCATAAAAGGGATCGCGCTCTTATGTCTTGTGAATACTGCTTTTGGATTAGACCCTACCCGGAAAATCTCACAGTACGTACATGACAAGTGGGGCGAGGATAAAGGATTTATTGGAGGAAGGATTTACGCCATTCGCCAATCGGCCGATGGTTATTTGTGGATTGGAACCGAAAGAGGTCTAGTTCGATTCGACGGGTCCAAATTCATTCTGATTCAACGACCTCTTCCAGATTCGCCTCCGATTAGTCCCGTGCGCGGCCTCGTTACCGATGCCGGCGGAAATCTCTGGATTCGTCTCGAAGGTCCCCGCATGCTTCTTTATCATGACGGGAAGTTTGAGGACCCATACACCCGATTCGATCTTCAGGACATCACCTTTACAGCGACCGCTTCCGACGACAAGGGTCGCGTCATTCTCTCCGGACTCGGTGACCGGACATTCCGATATGAGGGAGGACGCCTGGAGACAATAATCAGTGCAGAGCAAAATCCCGGTATTGTCATCTCCCTGGCTGCGACGCGAGACCAGAGTATTTGGCTCGGCACACAAGATAACGGTCTCTTTCGTCTGAGCCAGAGACACATTTCCTCAGTTGCCCAGGAGCTCAAGGATTCGAAGATCAATGCCCTTCTGCCCGCGGACACCGGCGGCTTATGGATTGGAACCGACAACGGCATTCATTTGTGGGAGGGCGGCGCACTGGCCACCCTTAACTTGACTTCTTCGCTGAAGCAACTACAGATTCTGGCGATGGCCAGAGATCATGACCTGAACATCTGGATTGGAACGAACCATGGCATCGTGCGCATTACTCCATCCGGCGCTGTTTCGCTCGACCTGCTCAACCCAAAGCCTGGGTTCGAAGTAACAGCAATCTATGAAGATCTCGACGGAGATATTTGGTTTGGCGGTTCGCAAGGAGTCGAGCGGCTGCGAAATGGAATGCTTACAACCTATTCGACTTCTGACGGTCTTCCGTCAACCGGCATTGGCTCAGTCTACCCCGACTCCACGGGCCGGATCTGGTTTGCGCCGCTCTCGGGTGGCCTCTACTGGATGAAGGGAGGGCAAGTCGGTCGTATAACTGTCGATGGACTGGAACACGATGTTGTGTATTCCGTTAGCGGTGGTGACGGTGAAGTCTGCGTCGGCCGACAACGTGGCGGTCTCACAGTGCTCACCGGAAAGGGCGATTCATTTACGGCCCACACCTATACACAGGCAGACGGCCTGGCGCAGAACAGCGTTTATTCCGTGCACCGTGAACGCGATGGGACGATCTGGGCTGGGACTGTGAGCGCTGGTGTAAGCAGATTGAATGGCGGGAAATTTACCAATTATTCAGACTCCAGTGGGCTCCCCTCAAATGCTGTCAACTCCATAGTCAATGGCTTCGATGGGACAACATGGTTGGCTACCCCCAGCGGGTTAGCTTCGTTCGCAAATCGGCATTGGACGATTTACACGGCTAACGACGGCCTACCATCGTCAATAGTAAGAACAATCTTTGAAGACACAAAGCATGTGGTGTGGGTCGTAACTCCGGGCGGTCTGGCGTACATATCCTCCGGAAAGATCAAAGTTCCAGCGAGGTTGCCTGACGCATTACGGGAACAGATCTTTGGAGTTGCGGAAGACGGGATGGGTTCCCTATGGTTCACCACCTCAGATCACGTACTTCGCGTCAATAGGGACGCGCTTTTGAGCGGATTGCTCTCTGATACCGATGTTCAAAGCTATGGAGTCGACGACGGCCTCCAGGGGGTGCAAGCCGTGAGTCGCGACCGCACCGTCGTTGCTGATCCTGAAGGTCGCATCTGGATCTCACTTAAGTCGGGTTTGTCCATGGCCGATCCGATCGTCATCTCCAGAAATTCGATTCCAGTCGCAGTGCGAATCGAATCTATGTCCGCTGGCGGAAATCAGGTTAATGCGCAGAACCCCATTAAGATTCCCTCTGGAATTCAGAGCATTACCTTGAATTACGACAATACCAACCTGGCTGCGCGAGAACGGATCCGTTTTCGTTATAAGCTCGACGGCTCCGATCAAGGTTGGAGCGATATCGTTGCGTCAAGGCAGGTTGTCTATAAAAACCTGGGTCCTGGCACATATCTTTTCCGCATTGTTGCCTCAAACGGTGTCGGTCTTTGGAATGGCCCGGAGACTTCTGTCCCTTTCGTGATCGAACCTGCGTTCTGGCAAACGTGGTGGTTTCGAGTGGCTTGTCTTGCAGGGTGTTGCCTGACGATCCTCGCCATCTATCGCTTGCGCATTCACCAACTGACGAAACGATTGAATGTTGGCTTCCAGGAGCGGCTCGCCGAGCGTACGCGCATTGCGCAGGAATTGCATGACACGCTGCTGCAAGGTGTTCTGAGCGCCTCTCTCCAGCTTGATGTAGCGGAAGACCAACTCCCAGCGGACTCTCCGACCAAACCTCTCTTGAAACGGGTCCTGCAATTGATGAGTACAGTCACTGAAGAAGGTAGAAATGCGCTGCGTGGGTTGCGCACAACGGAATCGGGCAACGAAAGCCTTGAGACTGCCTTCTCGCGACTACAACAGGAATTTCCCCTGGACGATAAAACTGATTTCCGCGTTATCGTTGATAGTGTTACGCGTCCATTGCGGCCGCTGATCCGCGATGAAGTCTATCGCATCGGCCGCGAGGCTCTATTGAATGCATTTATGCATGCACAGGCGAACCGTATCGAAGTCGAAGTAGAATATGCGAGCAGACATCTTAAAGTGTTGGTGCGCGACGATGGCTGCGGAATCGACCCTCAAGTGCTGCATTCAGGTCGTGAGGGGCACTGGGGACTCGTCGGCATCCGAGAGCGCTCCGAAAGAATTGGCGCTAATCTAAGACTTCGAAGCCGCATTGGCGCAGGAACTGAAATAGACTTAACGGTTCCCGGCACGATCGCATTCGAAAAGGGTTCGAATGGCCCGATATCGCAGTGGTTCCGTTGGCTCAGCCGGGAGAGGCTCGAGACACCGAAGCATGACAAAGCGAAGCGAGTACATAAATGAGCACCACCCCAAGGATTCGAGTCTTCTGCGTTGACGACCATCCTCTCATGAGAGAAGGCATTGCGGCCGTCATCAGAAATGAACTCGACATGCAATTGGTTGCAGAGGCATCAACTGGACACGAAGCCATTCAGGGATTTCGTGAACATCAGCCCGACGTGACACTCATGGATGTCCGGATGCCGGATATGGGGGGCATCGACGCATTGCTTGCTATTCGCACAGAGTTCGCGAACGCCCGTGTGATCATGCTTACGACGTTTGAAGGAGACGCCGAGATTAAGCGCGCGCTGGAGGCTGGAGCACAAGGCTACATGCTCAAAAGCATGCCCCGAAAACAGCTCGTAGATGTGATCCGCAAGGTACATGGGGGGCAGAAGCATATCCCTAACGAGGTCGCAGCTCAGCTCATGGAGCATCTTGGAGCTGAAACGTTGAGCAAGCGAGAGGTTGAGGTCCTTCAGAAGGTCGCCGCTGGAAATCGAAACAGCGACATCGCAGCGCTCCTCTTTATCTCTGAGGAAACGGTCAAGGGACATGTTAAGCACATCATGGAGAAACTCGATGCAAGCGATCGCACCGAAGCCGTCGCTATAGGAATCAGACGCGGGTTCATACATCTCTAGCTCCACCCATAGTCCAAAAAGAAAGTACCAAGAGTCTGCGAGAAATCCCAGAAAAGCACTCGATCTGGGGGTCCAATTCGCGGCGAAAGAAGCTAGTCTCTTGCTGGCACCTTTTGTGCCCCGAGGAGGCGTCCGCTGCAAAGACTCTTTTCCAGCTTCCCGGAGCGTGGGCCAGGCATTGGCCTCGTCTTTCTGCGGCTTACGGTTGCCTTCAATGCAATCATTTGCGGAATTGACGCGCTCGATGGACCCAACAGTCACTCGATTAGCGTTTGGGTAGTTGGATCGCTCGCAATCGCTGTTGGATCGGCGATTTTCGTCGGCTTTCTTACACCTGCTGCAACCGCCATGGCAACAGTTGGTTATCTCACGACGGGCGTTTCGCCGTTTTTGATGACTGGAGCGAACAACCACATCAGTGCGTTAGCTGCCTTCAATCTGGCTGCGATGTCCGCCGCCCTTGTCTTGCTTGGCCCGGGCGCTTTTTCACTAGATGCGCGTCTCTTCGGTCGTCGCGAAATCATCATTCCTGAGGGTGGGCGTTCGCCTCGTCGATGATCCAAGGAAGATTCCGCATTTCATTGAGATTGAACGCAAAGGTTGTGCATACGCTCGGGGTATTAAATCCTCCCTCAATCGTGGTATCGGATGCGCACCAGTTACTAGCGTTGAAAATACCTTCCTTTGCGGGATGCAATCATCCGAGTCTTCCTTCATAGTCACTTCAACAGGATCGAGCACGGAAGACGGATCAGAGAGCTACGAATCACTAATTCTCCGAATCGGGGGAAGCTTCAATGGGAGGTTCGGTTTTTGCCATGTTCCATTTGGATTATCTTTCTTGTTTGCTCACCATCCTAGCGACAATCCTGCTCGCGCGAAAATCCTGGATCGGACTCCTTGTCGCAATTGTCAACAGCTTGACCGTCTGTGCAATTGGATTGCGAACGTCACAGCTTGGCTTTATTCCAGCGAACCTGTTTTGCATCTGCGTATACGCATTCAACATGCGGCCGTGGCTCAAGGAACAAACACACACATCGAGATCAGGCCAGGAATCGCTGGTCATACCTATACGGAATTGTGCCCTTCAAAAAGGGCTGCTCCTATCGTCACCAATACAGTCGATCATCAGGCCTGAACTTAACATCTGCAACAAAGGTCGGACTTCCGGAGGAACACCGTGCGCGCTGACTTAACGCTTATGGCTCTCACCCGTGAATCGAATCGCTATTTACTCACTCGGCTGATAGCGAAGGCAACCCGCGAACTGCACCGCCCTAAAACACGGTTGCAGGATACGATGAACGACGCGCTCGAGCGGTTCAGCTGCTCAAAACAAAGAGCAACCCGCCGTGCTGCATGACGCGACCCGCCCACACATTGCAAAGCTAGGAGTGACAACCATGGCAACTTCACTCACACCCGTTTCATTTACCCCATCACCGAAAAGCGCATCATGGTGCTTCCTGCTGCTCGAGCATCTGGATGAATTCGCGACGCTAGTTTGGTATCTCGTAGCAGATGGCAAGCTCGTCGAAGACACATTCGAGCGCACAATGGCGAAGCTCGATATGACTGCATTTGAATCTTCCATTCCAGCACTCGCTTACAGTCAGGCTCGAGACGTTCTCATCACTCAGGCGATTGCTGTGCTGTCGGACGCGCGCAGAGAGGAAGATGAGAATCAGTTTTTTCAGCCGAGTTCTATTTGTCGTTTGCCCGATCTCCCCCGCCTGGCATTCATACTGAGATTGATCATCCGTTCCTCTGAAACAGAGGTTGCGAAGTTTCTCGGCCTGTCGCCATCCGAGGTGAAAGGACTTGTAACGCATGCGATTGATCGTCTTAGCATAGTTCCGCCTGGTTCCGCATTGACCCGTTGTCGCGACGCATAGGTGGCCTTTAGTTTTGGGCTCACCATGAATAGGTACAAAGACCCGCGAATTTCACGGCGGCGCAGCCATGGGTACGATTGCAAGAGTGATTTGTAGCCTATCTTCCTGATGAACTGGCCGTCGTATAGCACGATCGCAGGTCTTCAACGCAGTCAACAATTTCAAAGCAGTGGTCGCGAAACAAAAGATAGAACGATCAACCCGTGACCTCGAATGAGGCACATCGCACCCAGGTTTGGCTTGCTGCAAGCGATCAGGCAGATGTCACCCATAACAACGAAAGAAACCAGGAGTCAATCAATTATGTACGCAGTCATGGGAATCACAGGGAAGGTAGGCGGCGCCGTCGCACGCTCGCTTCTTGCAAAGGGCGAGAAGGTCCGAGGGATCGTAAGGAATCCCGAGAAAGCAGAGGAGTGGCAGAAGCAGGGTGTGGAGCTCTTCAAGGCCGACTACGATGACGTGGATGCGCTTACGGCGGCGTTCACCGGTGTCGCTGGCGCGTTCGTAATGGTTCCTCCAAACTTCGCGCCGGCACCAGGCTTCGCCGAGACCAAGGCGACGTTGAAGGTCCTGCATGAGGCACTATCAAGAGCTCTGCCGTCGAAGGCGGTTTATCTATCATCCATAGGGGCGGAACAGGCCAGTGGATTGGGTTTGATCACAAGCTCACATCTCCTCGAAGAGACGTTGGGCGATCTTCCGTTCTCTCATGCATTTCTGCGTGCCGCCTGGTTCTTTGAGAACTCAGCCGGTGACGTAGCGAGCGCGCGTAGTGAAGGCAAGATCAGGTTTCAGCTCCATCCGCTTGACCGGAAGTTTCCTCTGGTTGCGACCGCGGACATCGGCAAGGTGGGTGCAAAGACGCTCACCCAGAGCTGGACCGGAGTCCGCCATATTGAAGTTGCGGGCCCAGAAGGTTACAGTCCCCTCGACATAGCAAATGCTTTCGCGGAGTCTGTTGGACGCCCCGTCGAGGCGATCGCCGTTCCCAGGGCGGAATGGGAGGCACTTTGGGTCTCACAGGGGATGCCGGAGGGACGGACGGCGCCTCGAGCGGAGATGGTCGATGGATTCAATTCTGGTTGGATTCACTTTGGCGTACCTGGAACAGAGCATGTGGACGGGGCAACGCCACTCCGTGCGGTGATAACTGAGCTCGTGACTCGCAGCTGACTCCACCGTCTTCAATTCAACTCTCAAGACCGAGTTCCTTTCTCTTGCAATTTGACTGGCTCCCCAGTTGAGCAGAAGTGCCGGGCGGCATCGACGAGTCATCCGCAACAGGGCTTTACCAATCGGAAGATGTATTCGCGCCAATCTAGTTCGGCAAACTGTTTGGGGTCCATGATTAGTCGTCCATATCACGGTCATAAGAACAAACAACAATCACGAATTACCTGTTAAGAGTCCAACGTAGCGTGAGGCACAAAAAACACATCCGCTGGATGAGAACCCACGAAGACGCCATCCGCCGACTGTCTTCACCACCCGTGACTAGCTTCGAGGCAGCTTGCCGCGAGCAACAAGAAAATGGATCACAAGGGGGAACAGTGAGAACACACCGTAGGAAACCAAAGATTTCAGACCGCAGCAATATTCTCATCTTTGATAAGGGCGTTGGTCGGGGTCTGCGAAACAAACCGCAGCGGCCTGCACCACGCCAGCTAATAGAGGAAGAGAGGATGTCGGCAATCAGCAGGATGGCATGCTCGATATCGCACGATATGCGCCACTCGCTCACGGCGATCTATGCGAACGCCGAGTTTCTCGAGCGCCACGATATATGTGCGCGCGTGCGGGCTGATCTGCTGCTCGAAATTCAAGAAGCAGTGCTCGCGATGACTGAGCGTATTGATTCATTACTGCAATTTGGTAGTAGCGGACGGAAAAGCCCGCATGTCCATGCGCGCGTTTCCTTGATTGTTGAGAAAGCCGTTGCGGCAGTGAAGTTTCATCCAGACGGACGGAACGTGTCCATCACAGTCGGCAAGTTTCCGCCGACGGAGGCAGACATCGATGCGAGGAATCTTGAAAGTGCCATATATAACTTGCTGCTCAATGCCTGCCAGGCCGCGGCACGCTCAACTCATGTGCCCGCAGTGAAGGTCCACCTTACCGAAGTCCATGAACAAATCTACGTCACGATCTCGGACAATGGCCCTGGCATACCTGCCCTTGTCCGGAGGACATTGTTCGATCCGTTCGTGACCGCAGGAAAACCCAACGGAACAGGTCTGGGCCTCACCCTGGCTCGTCGAGTAGCTGAAGAGCACGGTGGCAGCGTCGGCCTCGATAAATCGAATCGAGAGGGGACAGCATTCACGCTGAGCCTAACGAAGAACAGATCTTTACCTTTAGAAGACCTAAAGAGTGGTAGAACCGGCTTCGGGCCTGTGGCAATGGATCTGCGAACTGCTCATAAGTAATCAACAACCGAGATGGGCGCTCCTGAAATATCGGGAGGCAAAAATATCCAGCAATCAGGAGGCTCTATGCCCGCGTTTACCGTAACGATGAAGTCCAACGGATCAACCAACGAGAAAGACCGCCTTTCCAGAGCTATCCATGCTGCAAGCATTGCTGCTGGGTATCCAGAGGACGACCTTTTCCAACGTTTCCATTCGTTGGGGCTAAGCGATTTCCGGGTTGATCTGTACTATCCCACACTGCCCAAGCCGCGCACCGACCAGATGTTGATGATTGAAGTGCTGGTATCTTCAGGAACTGACAGGGACAGGAAGAATAGTCTTGTTGCCGCCTTGGTCGAAAAACTTAGCGAAGCAGGCATCGACCCAAACGACATAATAGTGTTCTTTTTGGAGACCGATCGCGTGAGCGGAACATTCGGGGGCGGCCGGTTCGCACCACCTGTTTCCTTCGCCTGATCATTGCCCATCGCATCAACAATCGGGAACGGCGCGTATAGCAACGAGGGAGCCTGACCCAGGGGAAGATGGACACCACCACGTACAACGCGTGAGAGGCAACCGCTAGATGAAGATGAGACCCGCACCAGCAGTGACGGTCTTTGAAGCGAACCGCACAACTCAACAAAAGAGGAAATAGGAGCTAAGGATGTTCAATCGAGTCACCGTATTCACCACAATGTTATGTGCCGCTCTGTCGAGCGCACCAAACTTACAGGCCCAGTCCGACGTGAAAAATATCGTCCTCGTCCACGGAGCCTGGGCTGACGGTTCAGGCTGGAAAGGCGTTTACGACATTCTTGTCAGAGATGGCTTCAACGTCAGCATCGTCCAAGAGCCGGAGACGTCATTCCAGGCTGATGTGACCGCCGTAAAGCGTACCCTCGCACTGCAAGATGGACCGAGCATCCTTGTCGCGCACAGCTATGGGGGAGCCGTAATTACAGAAGCGGGCGCGGAGCCATCGGTTGCTGGATTGGTCTATGTTGCAGCGCACATGCCAGACGCCGGCGAGAAAGAATCAGACGACGGAAAGCGCTTTCCAAGCGACCTCGCCAAGTCGGGCGCCATAAAGAAAACGTCAGACGGTTTCACATATATCGACCCGGCGCAATTTCATGAATTGTTCGCAGCTGACCTTCCCGGCGACCAGGCCGCACTCATGGCGCGCTCGCAGGTGTTCAACTTCGCGGACAATTTCTCAGCGACGATCACCTCGGCTGCCTGGAGAACCAAACCGAGCTGGATGGTAGTGGCGGGAAGCGATCGAACTATCAACCCAGACCTGGAACGTTGGTATGCCAAGCGGGCCAAGAGCCACACGGTCGAAGTCGCAGGCGCCAGCCACTCGGTCTACGTCTCGCATCCCAAGGAAGTTGCAGATGTAATTGAGAGTGCAGCCCGTTCGGTCTCGAAGTAGCTCCGACTCCGCAAGAAGTCTCCACGTCCGGAGGGATCAAGTGAAAGTTCTCGAAATTCAGTCTTCACCAAGAGCCGAATCGTCCGACTCGATCACCCTCACCAAATCATTCATCGAGGCGTGCAGATCCGACAACACCTCGATCGTTGTAGATACGCTGAATGTCTGGCATGAACGGCTACCCGAGTTCGACTACGAGGCAATTGGAGCGAAGTACAAAGCAGTGAAGCACGAGACGATGACTGAGGCAGAGTCCAAAGTGTGGGAGCGTATTCAATCGTTGATCCAACGATTTCAGAACGCCGATCGAATCGTCTTGGGAACTCCAATGTGGAACTTCGGGCTGCCTTACAAGCTCAAACAATTGATTGATCTCGTCGCGCAGCGAAACTATCTGTTTACCTACGACGGCACACAGTACGGCCCTTTCTTGAACGTGGAAAAAGCAATCGTCGTCTATACACGTGGTTCACGTTTTCTGGAGGGTACTCCTATACCGCCCTCGTTATTCGATCACCAGGCAACCTATTTGAACTTTTGGTTACAGCTTGTCAGGAATTGGCGCGACTGGGCGTACTATCTGCCAAACAACTAAGTGCGTCCAGAGACGGCGACCTGGTACGAACAGCCGGGTGCGTGATCGCCCGGCAGCGTCCGGGCACAGCCAAGGGTTTCATCTTTCTGTCGATGGAAGACGAGACCGGCATCGCCAACGCGATCGTGACTCCCGACCTATATGAGAAGGAGCGCTTGCTGGTGACTCGGAGCAAATTTCTGCTTGTGGAAGGACTCCTGCAGAATCAGGATGGGGTCATCCATGTCAAAGCTTCCCGACTGCTGGCGCTGCCCGCTCGCGCTCTGGAATTGACCTCACATGACTTCCATTGACGCCGTTCTGTCCCGCGTCGTTGGCCATCCAGACGCACTTGGTGACCAAAGGCGATTGCGTGTCTATCTGTCTCGCGAAGGCGGAACTATCTGATAATCCCGCTTTATCGCCCCAAAAGGCCTCGCCCAGAGGTTCCAGGAGGCGCTCGAAGAGGTTAAGTGATACCTGGACACCTTGCTTTTTGCCTTCACCAGTTGTGGGATGGAGGATTCCCTGGAGCGTTGAGGGCTATTCACAATGGCGTCCAGGAGCAGGGCACATGCGTCATGACCGAAGCAATCGACCTCACAGTGTCCAATAGGAGTACCTGTACTCTGGCGCTCATCGGCATTGCGCCCAACCCTACCGATTGCGGAAATCTGAAACGAATCTTCCCCTCCGAGCCTCCAGCTCTGTAGATCCCTGCATGACAATAAAACACGCGCAAGATCCCCAATCAAATCCCGCCCAGTACCTCACAATCGTACTAATCTCGGACACCCATGAGTTGCACCGCGGGTTGGATGTACCCTTTGGCGATCTGCTTATCCATGCGGGGGACTTCACGATGTTGTCGAAAAGAGCTGCTGCCATCCTTGACTTCAGCCAATGGCTCGGCGAACTTCCCCACCGCTTCAAATTGGTCGTGCCCGGCAATCACGAATTCTTCCTGGCCTCCGATCTCGCGAGACGTAGTTTGATCTCAAACGCAACTCTTCTGATCAACGAGCACATTGAGATCATGGGTCTGAAGATTTGGGGGTCGCCCACCACCCTGGCTGTTGGCGGGGCTTTCTCGATCGGCTCCGAGAAAGACAGGCGTGCGCTTTACTCGCAAATTCCTAGTGACACCAACGTGGTTATTACGCACGGGCCTCCCTACGGAATTCTCGATCAGTTCCCGGGCTCGAACTTCCACCAGGGCTGCAGAGAGCTTCGCGAGGCTGTGCTGCAAGTCAAGCCGCTCCTTCATGTCTTTGGTCATCTTCACGGGGCACACGGCATGGTGAGTAATGAGGACACCCTGTTTGTCAACGCTGCGCTCCTCGGGCCGGATGGAGACTTGAGCGAGAGCCCGATCGTTCTTCGGATGCCGAGAATCCGAAGCTAATCTGTTGCGAGTCTTGTTATGAGCCACAAGACGTCGAGAATGGTCGTATTAGGCGGCATACTATTGAAGACATCCCTCCCTTTCGGGAGCCAATCGAACATGCCTTACTCGCCAGATCCAGGAACGTAATGAACTTTAACCGATTGCCGAAGCGAGGCGCGCATGACGAAAGCCCAAATCATTGAGCAGATTCTCCAAGATTTGCGTGCTTTACCACCCGAGGATAGGGACGTGGTTGGCGACGTAGACGAGGAAGCACGGATCATTGCCGTGCTGCTTTCAGCCTTTGCAAAAGCCCAGCCGGATGTAGAGGTGAGGACATGCAGAGACTTTCAACATCTTGGGATTCCTTGTTGCGAGTCTTGTCATGCACCACAATATAGCCACGACGAACTTGCCTTGATTGATCTTGAGGGTGGTGGTAACGCTTGGATCTGCTGTGCGATGGAACTTGCCTTGAATCCCGTGAAGCGCATGCAGTTTGAGCAGTCCCCCGAGTATCGAATGCTTGAGGAGGCTTTAGGCTCAGGGGAGGCGAAGCGTGATAAATGACAAATGAAATAAAATGATCGCTGACCAGGACAAGCCAATACTTCAAGGCGAGGTTGTCGCCAACTTTGAGCGCGGATCACATGTCTTCACTGATACGTTCACCTCATGATGGGATTTGGATGAGAAGTGCAACCCATCAAATCATCCACAATACTGAGGAATACGTTCGTGGCCATGCACGCACCAACCCATGAAGAACTTCTGGAGCCTGTTGAAGCATACCTTTGTAGAACCGACGTAACGGTTGGACCTTATGTAAGCGTCCTGATCTCCCCCCTTGACCTGCGTGAGGAGTGAACCTTGAAGTGCCCACTACTTTTTGGTGGGCCCTGATGAATGTGTCTAAGCGGCTTGGAGATCCTCCATGCGGCTGATGGGATGGTCTGCGATCTGGGCCAGCACGGTGCGGAGATAGAGTTCCCGGGTCGAGGCCGTTCAGTTTGGCCGATCCGATCAGAATATACGGATTAGATGTAGTTTCAGCGAGTTGCGATGGAATTTCCGATGCCAGGCCTATTTGATAGGGTTCCAAGACGCTGGTCAATCGTGGCGTCTCCGGCATTCGGGAGCAGCGGAGCAGAAAACTCGCTTAAGATCTGCAACGCGGTGAGCGTACTACCATTCGTGGTTACGCTCGGTTGCTTTTCCGGCAACGATTTGGAATAGGGACGAGATCCCGACGATCAAGGCGCAACCTCAATCCAGGACCCTGGCGCGTTTTTCGGTACTGATTATATCGGCAGTCAGATCACTGACAGTCTACTTTCGATGCGCGTTTAGCTTGTCCAGTATGCCCTTGAGCGCATCAAGCTTCAGCCCGGCTTCGCCAAGCTTGCCCGCGGCTGTCAGACGCTGGTAATCGGCAAAGTCTTTGCTAGCCTCAGAGATGAGTGCGTTGATATCTGTCGCGGGTTGGGCCGTCCCCTGGGATGCAGGCGTGGCTTGTGGTGTCTCGCTCGCGTTCAGCGACGAGACTTCTCCGCCAAAAAGGGATCTTAGTGCAGCCTGAAATGTAGTACCGTATGCAAGTTTGTCCTGCAGCGCGAGCACGACAAGGCGCAGTTCTGGCATGGGGCTTTGCTGAGCCTGAAGGTAGATCGGCTCCGCATACAAGAGTGCTCGTCCAGAGGGAATGACCAGCAGGCTTCCGCGCAGCACATGGGAGCCTTGTTGATTCCACAGCGTCAATTGTCCCGAGAGCTGCGCATTCTGATCGATGCGAGCCTCTATTTGTTGTGGCCCATCAATAAGCCTTGTCCTAGGGAAGTCGTAGACCACTGCAGTCCCATACTCTGCGCCGTCGCAACGACCAGCAATCCAGCCGATCAAATTATTCCGATTGGCTGGCGTAAAGGGCAGGATCTCCACAAACTCTTCTTTTGTGCCTCCCGGCAACTTCATCAGTACGAAGTTCGGCTGCATCATCTGAACCGTCTGCTGACCGCTACTATCGGTGCCGCTCTCCGTCGCGACCGTCCAGAGATCCTCGCGGTTGAAGAAGACCTGAGGATTCGTCATATGGTAGAGACCGTAGACTTCCGACTGCACCTTGAACAGATCCTCCGGGTAGCGGACATGCCTGCGCAGGTCGGCCGGCATGGCGGCACCATCTTTGAAAAGACCTGGGAAGATGCGCCGATAAGTAGCTAGGACAGGGTCTTCAGGGTCGAAGACGTAAAGCGTCGTAGCCCCTGTATAAGCATCCACAACGACCTTGACGCTGTTTCGCATGTAGTTGACTGCGCTATCGCCGAGGTTGTAATGGGTCGAATATGGATAGTTGCTCGAGACAGTAAATGCATCCATGATCCAGGAAAGCCGCCCTTCATCGCCTACCACCATATAGGGGTCCTGATCAAAGGTAAGGAACGGAGCTACTGTCGCTACGCGTTCACGGATGTTACGCCGCATCAGGAGCCGACTCTGCGAATTGACGTCGTCACTGAACGGCAACTTTCCAAGATCGCCGCGGTCGACCGCGAGGATGACGCGCTGCAAGAGCCCGCCCAGCACGATGCCGCCGGCGCCTTGATAAGACGTGAGATTGTTGTTCTGGCCTTGAGGATAATCGAATTCCTGCTGCCTCGTCTTGACGTACACGTCGGTGTTGGTCAGTTCGCCAAAATAGATCTCGGGGCGCGCTACGCTGAGACCGCGCACCGCACTCTGGACAGGCATGTTGCTCAGCAACAGTGTCGGCAATCCTTCCGCTGTGAACCCATTAACCGGGTTCATCGTTACTCCGTAGCCATGGGTGTATATCAGCTTCTCGTTGATCCAGTTACGACTACTGATCGGGAGCTTGTCGACATTTAGTTCTCGCGGTGCAAGCATCACCTGACGGGTGGTGCCATCGATCTTGTAGCGATCGATGTCGACGTCGGGAAAGTCGTAGTAGGTGCGGATTGCCTGAACCTGGCGTAACGTATCTCGCAAGGCGTGCCAGTCCCATAGCCGGATGTTTTGGAGAGTAGGCTGGTTGTTCGCTGGATCAGCCGCATCCACCGTTGTTTCCGCGGGAAACTCTCGCTGTACGAAGCGATCCAGCCCGTAAGCCTGCCGAGTCATCTCAATGTTGTGGGCGATAAAAGGCTCTTCGCGAACGAGCTCATTGGGCTTGACTACGAAGCTGCCAACGTACCAGCTGACTATTCCGAGGACGCCATAGCAGACTACGGCAGGAAGGACTGCAGCCAGAATCCATCGACCACGTGAATGCCGAACCGCGTTGTAGGCCGAGATCACAGCACCGAGTAAAAGGGCTGCGCAGACGATGAGAAGACCATGGATTGTGACGTGCGCGTCGGTGTAAGTAATACCGTCAAAGATCGTGTGATGTTCCAACAAGAGTTGGAATCGGTCCACATACACCTTCATAGCGAGGGCGAGCAGAAGGAATGCGATCGTGATCGAAAGTCCACGCCACGGAGACGAGGCATAGATAATCTGCCGCTTGGCAAGGGAACGGGCACCACTTGTAATAATGAGGAACAGCACAGCGACGGCGCAGGTCGCAATCGCCAGCGTGAGAAGCCAACTATTGACGAGTTGCCATGCAGGTAAGGTGAATAGAAAAAAGTTCAGCGGCTTGCCAAAGATTGGATCAGAAACACTGCCCGTAGCATGCGGCGCATACCAGAACAGCGCTAGTATCGGCCAGTTCGCCAGTAACGCCAGGCCGGTCACGCATGCAATGACAACGGACATACAAAGTGAGATGACGCGCAAGACCGGCTGAACTGACAGGGTGATCGGTTGTCCAGCGATGATGATGGAGTGAGCCCCTGGCAGATCGCCTTCATGTGACCGTCGAATAGCCGAAAACGCTCCGTACAAAATCAGAAACGTGGCCCCCGCAAAGAGCACGAAATCCGCAATCTGCAGTCCTGCCGATTTCCAGAACACCTCCCCGTATCCAAGCGACCGGAACCAGAGAAGGTCAACCCAATAAGTCAATCCGATCCGACCGCAGACGAAGACGCCTAAAGCTAAAACCATCAAGAAAATGATCCTGCGACGTCTCCCCGTGGAACTTCGATGTTGCGGCGCTTCTATGAAATCCTGCAATTTCCCTCCGTACCCGATCGTCATTGGGTGAGCACTCTGATTGTAGGCTCCTTACAAATGCAAGCCCCTGTACAAAGCGGTCAAAGCAGTTAAATCGGTGGTAGTAGGGCAGTCCGCGACAGCTTCCCCAGGACAATCAACAGCCTTTCTAGGTCTGAGCGATAATCGGGGGGGCGGTGCTGTAGCAATGCGAACCTATGTCTGGATTGCTTTAGTGTTTTTTGGCGGGCTCGTACTGTGGGGCTGGTGGTACCAACATCGCCGCGCTTGGCCCACATCTAAGAAGAATGAATCCATGCGACGTCATGTAAGACAAACCTAAAAACGACAACCTAAAGGGCCGCATCCGGGCCGCCCAGGTGCAGGCCGCTTTTGCCGTCAACCGGGAGCTCATCCTTCTATATTGGTCGATCGGCCGGAGTCGAGATGTCCTGGTTCTTCAAAGATCGATCTTAACTGTTCGAGGCTGTTCATCTGGACGATCGGCCTCGCCTACGAGGATCAGAGTGGTCGGGTCCGAAACCACTCGCTCTTTGGTTTGATATCGCTTATATGTTTCAAGGTAAGTTGGATCGACTGCCGGGCGGTCGCATTGGAGCACCCTGGCTTGTTCATGATCTCTCTTCGCCTTTTCTCGTCTTCAAGTCTGATCTCCTCCAGAACCAAGGTCGTTTCGTGTCGGATGGGGTCGAGTACGATACTCATCACTCTCTCTCGCGCCATATTGATATAGTTCTCGACCCTGGATGGAGTATTGATCACGGAAGTTGTGTAGAGCAGTGTCGACGGGGAGGTCGTCGCTCGCTTCGCTTGTCCAACGATCGCGTGGAACAATCTGGTCCGATTCGCTCATCTTTCGTTGCCAGAGGTCGTGATGTTGATCGTCCGAAACTGCTCGCGCTATCGCGCGAATGCCCACTTATGCATGAAATCGCATGAATGGGGGACCCAAAAATATAGCGGTTATCATGAATGAGCCACCCCCTGGACTGGAGGTCGACATTGAGAATCGTCATTCTCGGCGCTGGTGTTCAAGGTACCGTCTTCGCCCGTCCGACTCACGATAGCTGGTCACCAAGTAACACTGATATCGCGACCTAACCGAGCACTGGAACTTCGTCAGGAAGGCGCAACGATTCAGGACGTAAAGACGATGCAGATCTGCACGAAGGTGCTGCCCGTTCTGGAGAGATTGCCGCACGACTTTGCCGCGGATATATGCCTGGTTACTGTGCGCCGTGAACAGATCGAAAGTGTCCTTCCAGACCTCGTCCAGGCGACCGAAATCCCCCGGATTGTATTCCTGGTGAACCACGCCAACGGTTCAGACGATCTACTGACACTTCTCGGACGTTCTCGGACTGTTCTTGCGTTTCCAGGGATCGCCGGGGATCGCGACGGCGCCATTATTCGATATCTCGATGTTCGCCAGCAACACACGGTTGTGGAGAAGCAAGCACAAGACGTTGTGTCACTTTTCCAAGAAGCTGGCTTTCCTGTAGATATCGTGCGAGACATGGACGCGTGGTTACAGCGCCATGCTGTCTTTATCACAGCGCTTGTTGGTGCACTTTATGAAAGTGACTGCAATGCACTTCGTCTTGCGCAAAATCTCGAAATGGTGCGCCGCTTCATTGTTGCGGTGCGGGAAGGCTGGACAGCACAGGACCGCAAGCGGGTGGGACCTGCCCCCTTTGCTTTACGAATCATAATGTGTTGGGTTCCCCTCCGCCTTTCCGCAGGATACTGGAGTCGACTTCTTGCCTCTCCTCGTGGAGACATTTACTTTGCCCGGCATGCCCGAAATGCCCCGGCTGAGATGGTTTTGCTTGCAGATGACGTGCGAAACTTTCTCTGTAAAGGGGACGCACCTGGACTCCAGAGGCTGCTTGGGTCAATCGACGTCTGGCCGCGGAAGTTGGGGACACTTCAAGAAACGGAACGCAACGTACGCTAACGTGAATTCAGATCACTAAGCCTTTCGTAATCAGCAAGATCTAAGTGCACAACGCGCCGTTCTTGAATAGAGCGTAATTCGTTGTCGCTGTCCGGCTAAACGATTGAGAACATTACATCAAATCCCTGCAAACGTACATAAATTTCCGTTTCTTGAAGTGTCCCTATATCTCTAGTTGCGAGCAAAAGTACAAGAGTGAGCAAGTGCCCAGTGATCTGGACTATAATCCTTTCCTAACTCGGTCAGGGGCTGCGTCGAGACTGCCTCCATGCTCAACCTGAGCAACGATCTTCAGCTGTCTGCCCTCGCGGGCAGGTAAAAATAACTCGAACCAGTCACGTTGTTAGGGGAGCCTGTATTCGCATGGATTTTGATCGTGCACGGCTGCTGGCAAAGGTCGCGCGTCTCTATTACGAGAACGATATGACGCAGGCTGAAATCAGCGAGCGGCTTCGGCTTTCGAGGCAAAGAGTGCAGCGCCTTTTGTCGGATGCGCGACAGGAAGGGATCGTGAACATTTCGATTCATCCGATCATGGGAACCTTTTCTGAACTGGAAAGGTCGCTGGAAAAGCAATTTGATCTTTCGGAGGCTCTGGTTGTTGAAACCAGCGATCCGGAAAATCAAAACACGATCACCCGCGAAGTCGGCGCCGGCGCTGCAGAGTACCTGGCGCGATTAATCCGGCCCAAAGATAAAGTCGTTCTCAGTTGGGGAAGATCGCTGCTGGGGATGGTCAATGCTCTTGCCTCGCGAACCCGTGTCCAATTACCAGAGCTTCGCTTAATTCAGGGTCTTGGCAATCTCGGCGATCCGAATACTGCGATGCACGGAGGCGAGCTCGTCCGGCGAGCGGCAAGGGCGCTTGGCGCCAAGCCCATTCTGTTCCCGGCACCTGCGATTGCCGCCAGCACTGCGGTTCGAGACGCGCTTTATGCCGACCCATACGTTTCCCATACCTTAGATCTTGCGCGCTCATCCGACGTTGCCCTTGTCGGGATCGGGTCATCAGACAGCGACTCCAGAGCAGTGCCCGACCTATGGCAGTATTTACCACCGGCAGCGTTGCCCAATTTGCTGGCAAAGGGCGCAGTTGGATCAATCAACTTGCGATACTTCGGCGCAGATGGATGCCTTGCTGCCTCCGAAATCAACGACAGGGTTATCGGATTGACTTTGGAAGAAATGAGAAAAATCCCTCGCGTCGTGGGCATTGCTGGCGGTCCTGGCAAGGTTAAAGCGATCGATGCCGCCCTCAGAGCGCGATTAATCGACGTGCTTGTGACTGACCACATTACAGCAATCCAACTCCTCGGGAAGTCACAGAGTTCGGGTTCTTGGCCAGGATGAACTTACTTGGTGTCGTGCTGTTTGTGAGCATCTGCTCACGAGCAAACTTTTGCTTGACAGTCACTTAAAAAAGCGCCTACACTCCGTCGCTGAAACATTTGCAATGGAGAAATTTCCGTTCAGGCCGGGAATCAGCTCTGTCTTCCAGCAACATCAGACGCAGGCTGTTGGCAAGACAGGGTAGAGCGAATTTACAGACACATAGAGGGGGGACGAAAGGCAAGCGACTCCAATTGCAGGGGGACAACTAGATGCGATCCAAATGGCGAGCTCTTAGATTGTTGCTGGCAGCGGCTTCATCGGCCTTATTTGCATTATCGACGGCCACTTGCTACGCCCAATTCAACAGCAACGTTGAAGGAACTGTGACTGATCAATCAGGGGCAGTGATACCCGGCGCTCATGTCACTCTGCACAACGTGCAAACCAACCTTGACCTCGACGACACTACGAAAGCAGCGGGTATCTTCAGGTTCAATGGGGTAGGCCCGGGAAACTATTCCGTCATCATTCAGGCTCAGGGCTTTGCGAAAAGCGAAACCGCTGTGCACGTTTATCAAGATCAAAACGCCAATGTAAATGTGTCGCTTTCAGTTCCCGGTGCTACAACCGTGGTGAACGTAACTGGCACTACGGCCCAGTTGAATCCAGATGAAACCCGTCTGCAGACAACGCTTACCGAGGGGGAGATTGAAAACCTCCCCCTCCAGAACGGCAGTGTGCTTGAAACCGTAAGGATTGCCCCCGGCGTCACCGGAATCGACGAGGATCGTTCCCTGTCTCCGGTCTCGATCAACGGCAACACGATGTATGCGCAGGCCAATGGACGCCCGAATGCCGGAAACACCTACCAGCTCGACGGCGTCAGCATCCAGGACAACACCGGCTACGCCGCTGGCATCAACCATAATCTGACGTTTATGCCGGCCGAAGATATGGTCCAGGAAGTCGCACTCGAAGTGAACTCGTTCGCCGTGGACTATGGCTCTTCCTCATCCATGAGGGTGAACATCACATCCAAGGGTGGCACGAGCCGCTTCCATGGGACCGCCGGCTACAGATATAGCGGACGCGGCCTGAACGCGACCGCAGACTTTGCATCCCCAGCCGCTCCGAACTCACGTCGGTGGTATACAGCCAGCCTCGGTGGTCCGATCTGGAAGGACAAGACGTTTTTCTTCTTCTCCTACCTTCATCAGACCCAGACATCTTCCTCGAATAGCCTCGTGCATTATGCAACCAATGACTTCACCGGAACATGGGCGCCCGCTAATTATCCGAACAGCGTGAACGTACAAAATCTTCTCGTTCCATTTCCTATCGGAAGCGGAACGAACGGCCAGGTAGCAACGACCGGTAAATCAGGCGTAACAAGTTATGCGTCAGATCTTTTCGCGACAAGCACCCCAGGCGTGTGCGCGGTGCCGATCAAGGACAAGCCTTTTTTCCTCGGCACACAAATTGACAGCACTCCGATCCCATGCGGCATGGAGATTGTGGATGAGGGCACTTTCAATCAGTCTCCGCGAGTTGACGGCTTCCAGATTGACGGGCGTCTCGATCAATATTTTCGCGGCGGTAAGGATCGCATTTACGGAGCCTACGTACTGGAGCCGCAGGTGTCGGATTTCATCTGGTGGCGGCCGGGCTTCAATGCCACTACGCCTGGCGGATCTCGTTATGCGAACTTTAATTACACCCACATCTTCACTCCGAACCTGATTAGCCAGGCGTCGGTCAGCTACGTCCGCTTTTACAACTCTTTTACTTCGAATGCTGCCAACGTCATTCCCTTCCTGACCCTGATGATCGGTGGTGGAGACGATGGCACCGACTATTTCGGTACGCCGGCCGACCCTGCATGGCAAAAGGCACACAACTTTCAAGTCCGCGAAGACGTGACGTGGACCCACGGCAGGCACAACTTCAAGGCTGGCTTCTCCGGGGCGCAACTGCACCAGTACGATCAGAGTGCGGGCTCATCCGCCAAAGCGCAGGTTCCGCTGTATTTCGGCTGGAGCGACTTGCTCGACGACCAGCCTTGGACTTATGGCCTCAATACCCTATCCGGAAAAACCGGCAAGTTTCTTGCAAATATTCAGGGATCTTCCGTAACGCAATTCGGCCTCTACGCCCAGGACGATTGGAAGGTCAAACCGAATCTATTGATCACGCTCGGCCTGCGCTGGGACGATTATGGCAATCCTGAACCGTATGGTAACGATTCGCTTCCCTTCGTCAATCTGATTTCGCCGTCCGGCAGCACCTTGCGGCAGAACATCATCAGCAACAACGTCTCCACAGCTCCTGTCTCCCACGCGTTTGCCGGCAACCAGAATCTGAACTTCCTTCCGCGGGTCGGCGTCGCCTTCACTCCCTTTAAGAGCCGTAAAACAACTATCCATGGCGGCATTGGACTCTACGAGGACGCGACCAATGTCGGCGGCGTGATCGGCGGACTAGCTGTCAACTCTCCGAGCTACCTCAACCTCACTTTCTGCGCACTTTGCGTTGCGCCTCTCAATATCGCAGATCCGCGAAATTACTATGGAACGGACGCCAAGGCCCCAGCTCCCTTTGGCCAGACTTACACGCATCCCGAGATTGTTCCTATAGGCGTGGATGAACACGGAGAAGTCATTCTCGACCTGGGTGGCGTACCGACAGTGTTAACCAGTGCTCTTTCGGGCGTTGACATGCACTTGACTCCTCAAAAGACGATGCTGTACAGCGTGCAGGTGGAGAATGAGTTCGCAGGCCACTTGGTCTTTGGAGTGGGCTATTCGGGATCGCGTTCCTGGGACCAATACGCGAACGGAGATTACAACACTTATCCGGGCGATCAGATCCAACACAACGGTACAGAGCTCCGGTTATCCCCGGAGTGGGCCGGCATCACCATGAACAGGGCTCTCGTTCACGGCAACTACAACGCGATCATATTTACTGCGCGGCAAAACTTCCACCGTCTAAGTTGGCAAAGCTCCTTCACCTGGGGTAAGACTCTCGTGACCGGAGGAGTCATCAACGACATCTATGACCCAAATCATTACTATGGTCCAGCCACCGGTTCTGTTCCAACGAGCTTCAACGGCAGCGTATCGTATGAGCTGCCGGGCAGAGAGTTACACAATTTCGTTGAGAGGGCTCTCCTCGGAGGCTGGACGATAAGCGGCGTTGTAACAGCGCAAGCGGGAACTCCTTTCTCAGTGGAAACGACAGCGGCTTTTGTGCCGGTCGGAACTGGGACAGACGTCAGCAATCCGACGAATGCCGGAACCTACCTGGCCAACGGAAGTGCGAATTCTCTGGTCAATATTCCTGCCAGTGTTACCAAGAAAACGGGGTTCAGCCGCGCCCAATGGAAGCACGGCGTCTTTTCCTCTCTCGGATATACGAACAACAGCCTCCCGACTACGGCGCAGGGGCCTGGCTTTACTAATCCTGTGGGATACGGGATCACACCCGTCTACAGCAACCAGGGATATAACTCCTTCTCAGGACCTGGATATCTCGGTCTGGATAGCGCGTTGCGCAAGAAGGTATTACTTCCGTGGTTTCAGGAAGGCGGAAGCACATTGACTATGGGTATCGAGGGGAGCAACGTCATCAACCGCGTGAATCTTATGGGAGCCGCCTCGACCGATTTGAACACCGTCAGCACCTTCGGTCTCGGCGTCTCGCAAGGCGCAAATCAAGCCCGCATCTTCCAGGTTATTGCTAAGTTCCAGTTCTAGCTACTGTGAAGAGGCAGGTCCGGCTTGCGTGGCAAGCGTTTCGTCTTCCGAAGCACATTGGGTTCCATCTGCGAGCCGGAGGACGCGCCTGCCACCCGGTTCAGGCATGATAATCGGATCGACTTCCTGAAAACTACATGGCACGTCCCGTGGAGCAACGTGGTGATTGCAGCAATTCTCGCTCTTCTGTTTGCCGGCAGCCCTGGTCAGACCGAATCAATTGCATCGCCTCAGCCTTCTGCGCGGCAGTCGTGGACCGCCGAATGGATCTCACACCCAACCGCGGAACTGCGAGCCAGCGGCGTCTACCACTACCGAAAAGTAATTGAATTGTCTGCAAAGCCGGAGCATTTCTGGGTTGAGGCAAGTGCCGACAATCATTTTGTACTTTATGTAAATGGAGTGCGAATGGGTGAAGGTCCTGCTAAATCCGACCTGGCCCATTGGCACTATGAGAGGTTAGACCTGGCCAGTGCATTGCACACAGGCGACAACGTGATCGCAGCAACAGTATGGAACTTCGGAATCTATGCTCCGTTAGCGGTAATCAGCGACCGCACCGCATTCCTATTGCAAGGTGACGGCCCGGCCGAGTCGCTGGTAGATACTAACTCGACCTGGCAGGTTGAGGAGGAGTTGGGACAGGACTTTATCCCCAGAGTTGGCAATGGATTCATGTTCTATTGGGCAGCCGATCCGGGGGAGCAACTGAACGCGCGCCTATATGACTGGAAATGGAAAGAGACAGGTTCCTCGGCTTCTTCACATTGGGTAGGCGCAACGAGTGCAATGCGCGAAACGATCTATCCCAAAGATGACGTTGCCGTTCCCTGGGGCCGCGACGTGCACAATCGATGGGTCATGGACCCGGATCAGCTGCCTCAAATGGAGTATTCGGTGGTATCGGCGGGAAAAGTCGTGCGTACAAATTTGCCAGCGGCACAGCAATTCCCTGCTCAACCGGCTGTAATTCCGCCTCACACCGAGACGGAGATTCTCATCGACAGTGGTGTCATGGTGGCAGGCTTTCCAGAGTTGACGGTAAGTGGCGGAAACGGATCGAGCATAACTCTGGGATATGCAGAAGCACTATACGATACTCACTTGCGCAGAGGAAATCGAAATGAAACAGGAGATCGCCAAGTCCTCGGCCAGTTCGACAAGTTCCTTCCGGATGGTGGCGAGAGCCGTACGTTTGCGCCACTGTGGTTCCGCACCTGGCGATACTTTCAGATCAAGGTAAAAACAGAAGATCAACCATTAAGCCTCGATAGCATGCACGTAAACTTCTCCGCGTTTCCATTCGAGCAGAGAGCAACGTTCACATCGAACGATCCACAGTTAGCGGCAATTTGGGAAATCTGCTGGCGTACTGCAAGGCTAGGTGCACATGACACCTACATGGACACACCTTTCTGGGAACAGTTGCAATACATCGACGACACGCGTATCCAGGCACTGATCTCATACACCGTCCCCGGAGATCCCCGGTTGGCACTGCAGGCGCTGCACGCCTTCGATCGATCCCGCATCCCGGACGGCATCACACAGAGCCGTTATCCCGCTTCTCTCCAACAGTTCATTCCCCTCTTCTCTCTTAGTTACGTGGACATGCTCCACGACTACTGGCTGTATGTCCCCGATGAAGACACCGTGAGAACGCTTTTGCCAGGCACGCGGCCGGTTCTTGAATGGTTCTTCGAAAGACAATACGACGACGGCTTCCTGAAGGCGCTGCCTTACAGTTCTTTTTCCCACGGCCCTCAGGACAGGTCGGCGTTGAACACGCTCACTTTTGTGGAAACACTTCAGCAAGCGGCAGATCTTGAAGAGAAATTCGGCGACAAGTATCTTGCGAACAAGTATCGAATGATCGCATCGAAAGCCTCGCAAACCGTCTATCGCACTTGCTGGAATGCTAAGTTGGGGCTGCTGGCAGATAGTCCTGAACAGGATCGATACAGCCAGCACACGAACATATATGGCGTCTTGACAGATGCAATTCCAGCCAGCGAGCAAGCTGGCGTGATGCGAAAGATTCTCGCTCCGAATGAGGGCGTAGAGCCAGCGGTGAAACTTGCGCCTGTCGACCTTCACTCACAGTTTTATCTTTCTCGTGCCATCGACAAGAGCGGCGTTGGCGAGGATTACATGAAGACGATTGAGCCGTGGCGTCAAATGCCTGCCAACGGCTTCACCACCACGCCTGAATTTGCGGACCCCACGCGCTCTGACACGCATGCGTGGAGCGCGCATCCGATTTACGATTTGCTGACAATCGTCGCGGGTATTCATCCCGCATCCGCCGGTTTCGCATCTGTGCGGATCGCGCCAAATCCCGGGACGCTGGAGCATTTCGACGTATCCATGCCGACCCCAAAAGGCGCAATCAGCGTGCGTTATCGGCATGATGGGCAAAAGGCCCTGTTCACTATAAGCCTGCCCAAAGGCATGAATGGAACCTTCGTTTGGGCCGGACAGCAACATCAATTGCGTGGCGGCGAACAGGAACTTGTGCTTGCAGCAAACCCTCAAAGAGCCTCTGCGAATTGAGATCTGCTCGATAGAAAAGGGGAAATGACGTGGATCGCCGAGACATTCTAAAGATTCTTCCCGCAGCAGCATCTGCAGTCGTGAACAGCCCTTCTCTTCTGGCGGCTTCGCAGACTTCGAACGTCAAACTCGTCCTCGAACCTGCTAATGCCGTATCTCTTCGCCCGCTCCAGAACGTCACGCTTCATATCTCAGGAACCGGATGGGAAGGTGGAACCATCGTCCTCAGCGATGGTGCGGGCCGCGAGTACCGGCGCGAGAAGGCAAACCTTACAGTTACCTTTACGATCGGTTGCGCGCTGGGCAGACAGACTGTGCGTCTGCTGGACAAAAATGGCGCAGTCTCTGCGGAATTGGACTTCATCGTCGATTGCTCTACGGAATTGAATGATGAGGGCGGAGTCTATCGCTCACTGCTCAAGGCTGTTGAGTGGACGATGATGAGCTGGAGCGAGAACAACCCCGTCTCCACCATTCACCACAAAGATCGCGTCTACCAGTTCTTTGCCAACTGGATATTTGACCACACGCTCATCCTGAAGGGCATGAAGTACTACTGGCCCGATCTGAAAGATGCCATCGACTTCTTTGCAGATACACAACGCGAAGACGGCATGATTTGGGAGAACTGCTACCCTGCCACTCCCGACAATAACTTCTTCGACTGGAAGTTCGACTACGACGGCTTTATACAAAGATTCGGTGATGGTTTCTGGCAGTTGCGGCGCGCTCCAGTTGAGAGCCACGTGGAGCAATATTTCGTCGAGGGTCTTTACGCCACATGGAAGGCAACAGGTGACACCGATTGGATGAAGAGCAGGCTCGACAACGCGATCCGCGCGCTGCGCCAAGTTACTAAGAGCCCATATCGCTGGTCGGAAAAACATCAGCTCATGCATCGCGGATTCACCATCGATACATGGGACTACGTCTCAGACGATCAGCAGCGGTTTGGCGGCAGCGTATTCATGGTGTATCTCGGCAAGAGCGAGTTCGGCATCTTCCACGGTGACAACACCAACCTGATTCTGCAGTGCCGCAATCTCGCAGAGATGCTCAAGGTAGCGGGGCGGCCGCAGGATGCGCCGGAATTCGAAAAACTTGCCGACGAAGTAGAGAAGCGGCTCAACGCACTCGCATGGAATGGCAATTTCTTCACCCACTGGATCGCTGAGAACCCCGATTACAAGCCGGATGTTGGCGTAGATATGTCGAGCCAGGTATCGCTTTCCAATTCCTATGCGTTGAACCGTGGAATCTCGCATGACAAGTGCGTATCCGTTATCAAAACGTATCAGCGGATAAAGAGCGAAATGCCCTCGTCGTCGCCGGGAGAGTTCTACGGCATCTATCCTCCGTTTCAACGTGACTTCACGCTCAATATTCCCGGCCTTGTCTGGGAGTACTGTAACGGAGGTGTACTCATCGTCGTTGGCGGCGAACTTGCGCACGGGGCGTTTGAACATGGCTTCGAAACCTACGGCGCAGACATTTTACTGAGGATCAAAGCTATTGCGGATCGATACCGCGGATATCTTCCTGTAACCTTACGCGGCAAAGCCGTAGAAACTCCGCAGCGCACGTTCCAGCAAATAAACATCAAGGAACAAGCCAACGCATCTCACGGAAATGATGCGGAGGGAGTGCCGCTCTGGTCTCCCCAGGCGAATATGAATCTTGCTGATCTTCCAACCGGAAAACAGGAGTTTCAGGGAGTTCCATTTGATGTCCTCAATCCTGCGCAGAACCCCTTCCGCTCCTGCGTTGTGATTTCCCGGGAGAGTCCTTACCCGCAGAGCATATCCCTGGCCCTCAACGCCAAAGCCTCTTCCATCTACCTACTCAACGCGGCGGATGGACGGGCTGCGGCAGGCATGCTGCTAACTATGCACTATGTGGACGGAACGAGCCATTCGGAGGACGTGGCGGGTCGCTCATGGGCGTTCCCTACCGACTCCAGATACGCCAAGGCCGGACCGCGAACCGAAGATACCTACCGCGTGGCCTGGAAGAAAGCCACACCCGAGGCAGCGGAAGTTGGCGTCTACGCGACGGGGATCAACAACCCCTTTCCCGAGCGAGAGATCGCGTCGCTCGAATTGAGTTCCGGGGGAGCGAAAAGTAAGTGGCTCATTCTGGCAGTAACCCTCAGCAGCGCGCCTGTATTCTTCGCTCCCTATGACGACCTCTCTACAGGAATTCCCGATGGCTGGAATGGATCTGTGATTTATGCACTGTTCGAGGGACTGGCCGGGGTCAAAGATCAAGGTGCTGCTTTCAGCCGGACAGCCATAACGCCGCGATGGGTATCGGCAAACGTGCCGTCTGCGGAGATCACTGTTCGGTATCCAGCTTCGACCGGCTATTGCTCTTACAAGTACAAGGCGCAGGAGAGCAGGTTGACTGTTGAGTTTACCGGCGGCGCAGAGAGCTTTGATGTACAGATTCTCCTGCCGCCGAATCGCCATGCTCAAAACATCAGGCTCGATGGACAAGAGATCAAGGCCACTCAACGGCGCGTGGAGGAATCATCGTATCTGGTTCTGCCGCCGATCCAACAAGGCGTGCATCATGTGGAAGTCGACCTGTCATGACTGTAGCTTGGATCGCAATGTGGCGTAAATCTTTGAGCGCTATTTGGCGTAAGCGGGTGGAATATTTGAGATCAGCCTTGTCCGATGACCAGACTGTCACTTGCGGCGGCAACGATCTCTTTGGAGACAACGTCGGATTGATTCACCTTCAGGATCCGCTCAACTTGGGTGAGGAGGCGCGTCAGCAGCCGGAAGTTTCCCCCGCTCATTCGGATCAACGTGGCGATCACGTCGGGAGCGAGAACCGCGTCAGGGAGTTTCACGCCAGCCGGCAGCCACCGTTCGTTGAAAAGTCTCGTCATCTGTACTTCGTCCAAAGGCCGGAACTCGTGTACGAAGCCGATCCGCGAATAGAACTGAGGGAAGCGAGCGACCCTCTTTTCGATACCAGGCATACCAATCAGCACCATACCGATGCCCCCGTCGTCGAAGATGGACCTCATGGCTTCAAGGCTGTTCATGTGCAACCGGTCCGCTTCATCCACCAGGATCAGCGTGGTTGGATCAGGAACGGCTCTTTTGAGCGCTTGGAAACGTTCGAAGGTTTGGAAGTAGGTAGGATCGACCGGAGGTGGATCGCAGGGTGAGCAGCCTGGCTTGTTCATGATCTCTGCACGTTTGGCCGCGTCCCGCACGCGAATTGCATCGGGAGTGTCGCTGGCTTCCTCGCGAATCGGGCGGAGAGCCACCTCCTTTAGCCTCTCGCGGGTGGTGCGAATCTCGGACTGAACTCGAGCGGGCGTATTCACAACTTCGGTGGTGTAGAGCACAGTGTCGATCGCGAGCTGGTCTCGCGATTCTGGAGGCTGGCGATGACTTCAACAAATTCTCGCTAAAAGGCTGGATGAGTACATCGGCAGTTGTTGTCAGCGAGAATTGTAGTTGCAGATAACCCGACTATCAAGGAAGTTCTTCAGTGGCTCGGAGAGTCGACGACCACGCCTGTTCTTTCCACTGGCCGAGACGTATCAGGCCCAGCTAAGATGGTGGGCCGTGCTCTTAGGCACGCTGATTTCTCTGGAAATGGAATGCCCGATGAGGAATTGGTCTCGCAGAGATGTACTTAAAAGTGGCTTGGTGCTGCCAGCCGTTGCACGATTGCCAAATGCTGCGTTTGGTTACGCCGCTGCCACGACGCCGGCTTCTACCCGCGAACGTCTTCTGCTGGACTTTGGTTGGCGTTTTCACTTTGGCCATGGCACGGATGCGGCGAAGGACCTCGGCTACAACAGCGGGCGCAATGGCTCATTCCAGAAAACCGGTAACTTTCTTCCGGCTGGGGCATTGTCCTACGACGACACCGGCTGGAGCGACGTGGATCTGCCACATGACTGGGTCATCTCGCTGCCTTTCAAGAACGATGCCTCGCTGTCGAGCAAGGGCTTTTATCCCGTCGGCCGCAGCTACCCGGAGTACAGCGTCGGTTGGTACCGGCGGGTCTTCGATTTAACGGCGGAGGATATGGGCAAGCGAATCTCTGTTGAGTTTGATGGCGTATACCGCGAGGCGCTGGTGGTCTTCAATGGCTACTACATTGGGCGTCACCACGGCGGGTACGATCCCTTCCGATTTGACCTTACGGACTTTGTCAAGCCGGGTGAGCCGAATGTGCTGCTGCTGCGTGTGGACGCGACGGAGAGCGATGGCTGGTTCTATGAGGGCGCAGGTATCTATCGCCACACATGGCTGGTGAAGACCGCGCCGGTACACGTGGCGCAATGGGGCACGTTCGTACGATCCACAGTGGAGGGCGGCAGGGCGAACCTTGAGATTCGTACCGAGGTGGAGAATCACGCTGGAGCATCGCGTGTAGTGCGAATCACATCCACGGTGTTGGACGCGGCGGGTAAGGCGGTGGGAAAGGCTTCCATCAAGCCCATGGCGGTGCCGACCGACGGCACGGGAACCTTTGAGCAGCAGGTGAGTGTCAGCAATCCCGCACTGTGGTCGCTAGAAGAGCGCAATATGTATCGGCTAGTGACCGAGGTTGAGGCCGATGGAGCGGCGACAGATCGCTACGAGACGCATTTCGGCATCCGCACGCTGCGGTTCGATGCGGATCAAGGCTTCTTCCTGAATGGAAAGTCCGTCAAGATCAAGGGCACGTGTAATCACCAGGACCATGCCGGGTTGGGCGTTGCGTTACCCGATGCGGCACAGCGCTTTCGCGTGAGGACGCTGCAGGAGATGGGCTGCAATGCGTGGCGCAGCGCGCACAATCCACCCACCCCCGAGTTGCTGGATGCATGCGACGAGATGGGCATGCTGTTTCTGGATGAGACGCGTATGATGTCTTCGAATCCGGAGGGGATTGCGCAGTTTGAGAACCTGATCCGCCGCGACCGCAACCATCCTTGTGTCTTTATGTGGAACATGGGCAACGAGGAGCGCGAGTCAACCACGGAGACCGGGCTGCACATCCTGTCCACGATGAAGCGTTCCGCCGCCAAGCTGGATGGCTCGCGGCCGGTGACAGTTGCGCCGCCGCCGCTCGGCCTGAGCCTGGGCCAAGGCGGCCTGAACGTGAGCGACGTGGTGGGTTACAACTACGCCGATCCGCAGATCGACGCGTATCACAACGCGCATCCGAAGATTCCGGTTATGGGTACAGAGAATGTGAGCGCCGTGGCAACCCGCGGTGCCTATGCGATCGATGCGTCGAAGGGCGCGGTCAGCTCCTATGATCCGTACACCACATCGGGACGCGCGTCGGCTGAGGGATGGTGGCGCTTTGTGAATACTCGACCCTGGATGCCGGGAGGTTTTGTGTGGACGGGGTTTGACTACCGCGGCGAGCCTTCGCCATACCAGTGGCCCAACATCAACTCGGAGTATGGCTTTGTCGATGTCTGCGGCTTTCCCAAGGACACGTACTACTACTACCAGGCATGGTGGACGGACCGGCCGGTGCTGCACATGTTTCCGCACTGGAGCTGGACCGGGCTTGAGGGCAAGCAGATTGCAGTTTGGCTCCACACGAACATGGAGCGCGTGGAGCTGTTTCAGGATGGCGTGAGCCTTGGTGCGAAAGACGTGCCGCAGGACTCGCACCTGCAATGGATTGTGACCTACAAGCCGGGTGTACTGGAGGCACGCGGCTTCCGCAAGGGCCAGCAAATGATTGCGAGACGTGAGACGGTGGGTAAAGCGGTGAAGCTGGCGATCCGTGTTGACCGGACGGAAATCTCGGCTGATGGCGCAGACCTGGCGTTCATCACGGCGGAGGTTCAGGATGCCGCGGGACTTGCGCTGCCGATCACTGACAACGAAGTGACCTTCAACGCAACGGGTGCTGGCCGGGTCATTGGCACCGGCAACGGTGATCCAACATCGCACGAGCCGGATACGCAGAATGTGCGGCGCGCCTTTGCCGGGCTGTGCATGGGGATTGTACAGACGACCAGGCATGCTGGAGCCATTTCGATTGAGATCAGCTCGCCTGGTCTTGCATCCGCGTCTGTAACGTTGACATCTAGCGCAGTTGAGATGACGCCGCAAGTTAGCCCTTGGAAGCGAGCGGTGCCTGCGGGTGAAGGTGTCACAGGCCTGTGGCGGCCGGTGTTGCAGCCAGGGCCGTCCGGGATCGACCCGCTACAGTTGGCCGTTTCCGGCGACACGCTCTACATCTTCACGCAAAGCGGGACGACCCTCACAGGCACGCTGGACGGCCCTCCAGCCGCCTTCGGCCCTGCTGTGACGGGAGCCATCCATGGGACTGTGGAGGGCGACCGCGTGCAGTTTAAGGTGGGAACTACCACCTACGATGGATCCGTGATCGGTGACCGTATGGAGTTGAGGCGGTCAGCGCCGCCACGTCCTCTTGCAGCTACGTCCCGCCCCGCGGAGACAGGGGAGCGACCGGTGATCGGTCCTCCGCCGGAAGGGACCGACCCCTCGCTGGGAGGATTTCGTGGAGGTGCGCAGCCACAGTTGGTTCTGCGGCGGTCGCAGAGGTAACGCGAGAATCATAAGTGATTCCAGTAGACTCCGCGAATTCCGCACTCCCGAGAACGGTGGTTTCGGCGACTGCGAAGAGAATGCGCTGCGTAAGTCTGCCCCACCGTTTTCAGTTAGTGCATTATCGGCAAAGCACTCATTGATCTGCGGTGGGAATCCGGTGCGAGGGTAGTGATATCTCGTTCCTGGATGGTGGCTTCTGTGGCAGCTAATCGCGGTAGTTCGATTCTCAGCGCCGGATCTGACCTCGCCGGAATTTATATCTACGGACTTGACGAAGAACCGAAGGAAACTTCCTTCGGTAAGGAGCTGGCAAGGCTGTTCGGCAGCCTGCCGTCTGCGTCCACAGATAATGGTTTTTCGGCCCTGGCGATGCTGGCAGGTGGGAAGGGAACGCCGCCTCCTCCGACTGGAATTCCTGATTCCTTGCAGTTCGGCTTTCTGACCGGAATGAAGCGTTAGGGCAGGGAAGCGCTCACGCTTGTAGAGCATTTACTATTCGCAGCGTCTTTTTCACCAAGCCGCCCAGCTCTTGCGGATCTAGCTGGTCAGGTGTGGTGTCGGATAGGTCCTCGCCATGGTGGTACGGGGCTGAATCGTTAATCAGGTCCAATTGAGCGTAAAGATGATGTGCTGGGTGGCTTGTTCCTGTTTCGCGAATTTCTTTGATCATGTCTCCAAGCCACTGAGCATTTTGGAAGGAACCGCGAAAGGTCGTTTTTAGATAAGTTTCCAAAACCGTTCGCATCTTACGCACGACTTCGAGTGGCACCCCAGCTTTATAGCGATGATAGGCAAGTAGATCGTCAATCTCGGTGACGGTACGCCCCTGGCAAGCCTTTTCAATGTCCAGCTCCAAGATTTTCGATCCCAGCTCTCCGTGGTCGACGATGCCAATACAGGCACAATCAGCAGCGGCGCACTTTTCCCATATCTGCTTGAGAAAGGGTGTGTCATGCGAGAGCACTATGACCTGAGCGCAGCTGTTGCCGATCTTCAAGATTTCGTGGACAGTCTGCCGGCGACGAAAGGCGTCTTGGCTGTTAAACGGGTCGTCAAAGACGACGATGCTTGTCCCAAGGTTGCTATCACGTTCCAAGTCCGCGATGAAAAACGCGAGTGCCAACGTCGATCTATCGCCGGCGCTCAAGGTGTTACGAAAACTTGGAACACCGTGGGGAGTCTCAGCGGCTCCCACGTCAACGGCCTTCTTGTTTATGACGATTTGATAACTTGAGGTCGCAACACCGGCCGGATAGCTATGTTTCGTCTGGTCAATCGTAAAGCCGGCATTGAAATCGTCCAGAAGCTCGTTAATTCGCTGCTGGTAAGGCGTCACTGCAGTTGCGACGTGAGCGTTCAGTTTTTCGCGAACCTTAGCCTTTTTTCCGTCAATCTCTTCTTTGTCTTTAGAAGCTTTCGCGCGTTCCTCGCAGAGTTGGGCGACCTTTGCACCGTGACGAATTTTGCTCGCCTTTAGACGCTCGATCTCTGCCTTGATGGGAACTGTATTGCCGTCGCCGGCTTCCTCTTTTTTGGCTTTGATTGCTTCGTTGGCGTTTGTCAGGGCTACGTTAAAGGACTTCTCTTTCTCGCTCTGTTCGTTGTAGGCGGCGATGGCGGCTCGGCTACGCGCATCTAGTTCAAATGGTTCAAGCGGTGCGTTGGCCTTGTTGTCGAGAAGGGCTATTAAAGCGGTGTGGACGGCAAGCATCGCAACCGAAATGGTCGATGGAAATTCCGGTAGCTCTGAGATTGAATGTTGAGACCAGAACACCACGGCATTTCGGTACTGCTCGGCAAGCAAATTGAGATTTGCCGCGGCCGTTTCATTGAAAGAATTATCGATCTGAGCCCTCAAAGTACTAATGGTGGCCTTCAGCTCGTTATAGCGGTCGCCAAAAACGGCCCGGTACGCTTTAATCACCGGAACATCTTCGGCGTTCTGACCACAAAAGGGGCAGTTCTCGTCAAGATGTTCCATGCCTGTCTGTACCCAGGAACCGCCGGCCTCGATCAAGTGGTGCGCTTCGAAATGCGCGGCCACGGTCTGCTCTGCATCCTCTGCGATGCCGTCAATCGTCACCGCTAAAGTGGCCTCGAAATTGGCAGGGAGAGGCGGGATTTTAAGGGCTGTAAAGGCTGCCTTAGCTTTAATGCTGGCGGCTTGGCTAACGGTCTTTAGCTTCGTTTCCTGAGCCGCAATCTGTCCGTCCACGTCCTCGATCTTCGGTAATGCAACAAACGCATCCAATTTCATGCCTTCGGGTAGGTGCGTTTTGATTGCTTTTTCGGCCGCTGTGATCTCGGCCGTTTTGGTGCGGCTGTCACCCGCTAATTTCGTTTCTTCTTCTGCAAGCACCACTCCAGCCTGACCAACTATGACCCGGTAAAGCCCTCGCTTCTGCTCGGTATCAACGACGTCGCCGGCATGAACGTTTTCAGAAACGAAGATGCTGTCAAAAATGGCAAGGTGTGGGTGTGTGCTACTCCAGGAGCTTCCGTCAAATTGCAGCGGGCCGCTTTGCATGAGTAGCTGGATTTCCGGCAGATTGGTTGCGCCGAGCATGGCGCGGCCGAGAACGTAATCTGCATCGCCGGTCTTTAGAGATCGCAAAATAGTGCAAATCGTAGTCTTCCCGTGGCCGTTAGCGCCGTGAATAAAGGTGTGCCTACAGAAATGGGTGTCGCCGCCGGCTGCTGAGTTCTGGAAGCGTCCGACGTTCTTGATTGAGATAATTTTCTTGAGCATTGAACCCTACATTCGTGATTGTTGTGCCCTCATGCTACCAGCGCCCAATAGAGGGTCTTTCGACTAACTTTGAAAAGATCGGCCGCCTTCTGCGGTTCCTCGTCTTGGTCGATTAGCTTCCGCGCGTGGGCTACCTGGGACACCTCACGAAACGGAAGAAATCGAACGCTAAGGGAGAGTGAGTAGCAGCGATTTTGCCTCTTTACCCCCCAACGTGATCTACGGCATCAGGCCCGCCTCCTGCGTCGTCCGGGATTCGGAACGCCAATAGGTGTGATCTTTAAGGATTCAGTAGCGTCTGCCCGGTTGGTATTTAGGCTGCGCTCAATCGCCGTCAACGCCTCGATCTTGCCTTTGGCAAAACGAGCAGCTTCTTCCAAGGTGTTGAAGGTGTAGAGATCTGCCTGGCCGTAGCCGACCGCATAGAAAAACGAGTCGTTCGAATCGAAGGCGCTTCGGGTTCTCTCCACAAATGTATCGCCCACAAGCGCAGCAATCGATCCCCCGCACGCGAGTATCTCCATGCCGGGGAATTGCCGAGTTTCCGTAACTGGCACGATGATGACCCGCTTCATCGCAACCTCTGGCCTTCAGAATATACGGAATAGATATAGTTTCAGCTAGTTGGCGACAACTCAAGAAAGGGAATATTACGTACGCCAAGGCCAGCGGTGGTCCTCCTACGGCCAACCGGCTTAGCGGGATGAAGGTCTCCCCGCCCAGAGCACTTACTTCCCTCCCAATGAAGGCCTTTCGAAACGGTCCTCTATATCGATTAATTTCAAACCCCGCTGGCTCGAGTAAGAGCGGTTGCTCCGCCGTCGACTCGCAGATCGCAACCAGTGATGAAGCTTGCACCGGGACTCGCGAGGAACTGTACTGCAGCGGCGATGTCCATTGTGGTACCCCAGCGATTTATAGGCTGTGTCTCGAGGATCGCCGCCGTTCGAGGATCGCTTTGAGCTTCCTTGCGGCCCATAGGGGTCAGGATCAGTCCGGGAGAGATGGAAACGATTCGTGCGCCGTGCTCACCCCAAAGGCCAGCCTTGCGTTCGCATAGACGAATGACCGCCCGTTTGGAGAGTACGTAGGCGAAACCTGCAGCGGCACCTTCAGCTTCTATCCCATCAAGCCCAAACCCAAACAGGAACGGCTTGATCTGCTCAAGTTGAGCCTCATCTTTGGCTTCATCGAGGAGCCGATCGGCGTCGGGCATGGGAAGGTTGACATACCCAGCCATGGATGCGATCAGGATTCCTGCGGTGCCGGGGATCAGCAGCGGTTCCATCGCATCGACAAGCTTGTTCGTGATCAGGCTGTTGACTCTCAGGATGGTTTTCCAATCCGCCTGCGCTGGAGACAGCCCCGCTGTGTGCACAAGCGCGCTGAGACCCTTGCCCTTTCGAACGGCTTCGGTCAGGCGAGCAAGAACAGATGCGTCGCCGAGGTCACCGGCTTCCGCAGCCAAAATCGTGTAGCCTTCGTCCCTTAGAGTGTCGGCAAACCTGTTCAACGGTTCCGTGGCAATGTCGGTGAGTACAAGATCCATGGTCGCGCCGAGGGCACGGGCGCAGGTACGGCCCATACCCCCACTCGCGCCCGTCACAACCGCAGTAAGGCGGGAATGTTCATTCATATTGTTTTTCCTCATACAATGCCGTTATTAACAGTTCAAGGCCTCGTGAAGGTTGAGGAAGTTCACTCGGTTATCGTCAATCGGACAGACGATGTCTCCGCCGAACTCGCGCCGAGAAGAATGTCGATGGGCCCCGGCTCAACTGTCTTCTTCATCTGAGTGTCCCAAATGGCCAACTGATCAGGACCAATCTCAAAGCTGACAGTCGTGGAAGCTCCGGGCTCGAGATGAACACGTTTGAATTCGCGTAGGGCGATGACGGGTTGGACCACGCTACTCACTGGATGGTGCACATATAACTGAACCACCTGGTCCCCGGCTCTGCTGCCAGAATTCGTAACTGCGATGGAAACTTTCGTAGCAGCAGTCGCAGAAATTTGATCATGGTCTAGCGACGGCTTTCCAAAGCTGAAGGTCGTATAACTGAGGCCGAAACCGAATGGAAACAGAGGGGTGTTCTCGTGGAAGACATAACCACGTCGTGCGGCAGCAGTCTTGTAGTAATAAACAGGAAGCTGTCCCACGTTGCGAGCTATTGTCACAGGTAGATGCCCAGACGGATTTACGTCCCCGAACATGACATCCGCAATCGCATTGCCTGTTTCCTGGCCGAGATACCAGCCCTCGATAATTCCCGGCACCTCGGAAGCCAGTTGCTCGATTGCGTATGCTTTACCGTTGAGCAAAACCGCGACCATTGGTTTTCCGAGCTTAGCGATCTCGTGTACCAGTTCATTTTGCCGTCCAGGAAGCTCGATCGTGTCCGAATCACCGTAAGCAGGCTTAGGGCCGCCGATATTGCCGATGGATTCGCGCGACACGACCTCGTTGCCACCAAGCGCCAGCACGATCACATCCGCCGACTTCGCTGTCTCCACGGCTTCCTGCAGGAGCTTTTGGTCCGT
>Ga0206933_1013_pt1 | contig 51730 bp, 35 predicted proteins | sample Alteio_BWOrgHeat_15_FD_152937 | JGI IMG/M metagenome (GOLD analysis project Ga0206933, IMG submission 152937) | Enriched cells from forest soil in Barre Woods Harvard Forest LTER site, Petersham, Massachusetts, United States -... | ecosystem: Environmental > Terrestrial > Soil > Temperate forest >... | reverse complement strand
ACCGGATTGGGCCCGATGCGATTGCGGAGACTGTGGCCGAGGTGCTGACACGACGAGGGAAGCGCGGGATGGCTGTTCCGGCGGGGCTGCCGGGTGTGTGGCTGCCGCAGGGGTTTTTGTTTTCCGAGGCGGACCGGTACAGCGCGGATCAGTTGAACGCGATGGAAGGCGTGTTGTCGGGATGCACGGTAGCGATCGCGGAGACGGGGTCGATTGTGCTGCAGAACGTGGATGGGCAAGGGCCGCGGATCTTGTCGCTGGTGCCGGATTATCACCTTTGCGTGGTGTTTGCGGATCAGATTGTGGCGACGGTGCCGGAAAGCTTTACGCGGATTGAGGCGACGCTGCCTACTACGTTTATTTCCGGGCCTTCGGCTACGGCGGATATTGAGATGACGCGGATCAAGGGTGTGCATGGGCCGCGTTTTTTTGATGTGATTGTGGTGGAAGGTTAGCGGCGGCTAGTACGGCTCGGGGCCATCGAGGCCCCTCGGTTGGGGAGTTTTGGGGTTGGTTTAGATGGCGAGGCTAAAGCCTAGCCCTACCTGCTTGGGTTTATGCTTTCCCACCTTAGCCACGATAAAACCGTAGCGAAGATGGGTACCCATTTTCGTGGTTGATTGAGATTGCTAACCGCGGGTCCTTCGACTTCGCTTCGCTACGCTCAGGATGACAACTTATTTATTAGATTAGGTGGCGAAGACGGGGGCTGGTTTGCGGGTCAGGAATTGGAGTATCAGCCACGCGATGAGGTAGGCGAGGCCGGCTACGAAGAAGATTCCTGAATAGCTGTGATAGCGCTGGAGCACTAGGCCGACAAGTGAGGCTGCGGCCATGCCGCTGATGGCTCCGCCGAAGCCGGCTACTCCTGTGACCGAGGCTACGGCGGCGCGGGGGAAAATGTCAGAGACGACGGTGAAGATATTGGCGGACCAGCCCTGGTGGGCTGCGCAGGCGAGGCTGATGATGGCTACCACGGTCCACAGGCCGTGGATGTGGCCAACCAAGGTGATGGGCACAACGGCGAGGGCGCAGAGGAGCATGGCTGTGCGGCGTGCGTTGGGGACGCTGAGGCCCATGCGAATGGCGAGGGCGGGAAGCCATCCGCCCAAGACGCTGCCGACGCAGGCGGCGATGTAGATGATCATGATGGGGCCGGCTAGTCCGGTGAGTTGGAGCCCGAAGTTCGACGAGAAGTATTTGGGCAGCCAGAAGAGAAGGAACCACCAGACGGGGTCGGTGAGGTCTTTGCCGAGTACCAGCGCCCAGGTCTGTCGATAGGCGAGGACGCGAGCCCAGGGGATTCGGCGTGTGGAGTCGGGTGGGTCGCTGCGGATGTGTGCGAGTTCGCGGGTGGTGAGTTTTGATTCGCGCTCGGGGTGGTTGTAGGTGAACCACCAGAGGATGACCCAGCAGAGACTGAGTATGCCGGTGAAGAGGAAAGCGAACTGCCAGCCGATGTGAGTGGCGATCCATGGGACGGTGAGTGGGACAAGGATGGCGCCGACACTGGTGCCGCTGTTGAAGATGCCGGTGGCGAGAGCGCGTTCTTTCTTTGGGAACCATTCGGCGACGGTCTTGATGGCGGCGGGGAAGTTTCCGGATTCGCCGAGGCCGAGGAAGAAACGCGAGATGCCGAAGGAGAGCGGGGTGCGCGCCAGAGCGTGGCTCATGGCGGCGAGGCTCCAGACGATTATGGTGAGCGCGTAGCCGAGCTTGACGCCAATCGCGTCAATGATGCCGCCGACGAAGAGCAGTCCAAGCGCATACGCGAATTGAAAGGCGACTACGATGTTGCCGTACTGGACTTCGTTCCAGCCGATTTTGGTTTGCAGCATCGGGGCGAGGAAGCTGAGGACCTGGCGGTCCATGTAGTTGATGGTGTTGGCGATGAAGAGCAGGGCGCAGATACGCCATCGATAGCTGCCGATGCTGAATGAGTCCGGGGCGTGGATTTCGCTATCAGATTGCGCTTCGGGTTCGCTCATTGAGCCGGTGGCTGGAGTCATTAGGCTTCCTGAAGAATGCGCCGTTCTAGGTTGTAGCGTGCGCGAGAACGGGCACGGCGAAGTGGCGATGGGCGTTATTGAAGCAGATGTCACGCACCACGCCGCCGACTAAGTCGAAGTCGTGGGGAAGAAGGCCGCGGTCGATTTCGCTGCCGAGCAGGTTGCAGAGAACGCGGCGGAAGTATTCATGGCGCGGGTAGGACATGAAGGAGCGGGAGTCGGTGACCATGCCGACGAAGCGCGATAGCAGGCCGACGTTGGAGAGCGCATTGAGCTGCAGCTCGATGCCTTCTTTCTGATCGAGGAACCACCAGCCGCTGCCAAACTGGATTTTGCCCGGGACGCCTGCGGCGGAGAAGCTGCCGGTGATGGTGGCGAAGGCGTAATTCTCGAGCGGGTTGGAGTTGTAGAAGATGGTCTTGGGCAGCGCGTTGGCGGACTCGAGTTTGTCGAGGAACTTTGCCAGTTCAGTGAGTTGGAGGGTGCCGCCCATGGTGTCGAAGCCGGTGTCAGGGCCGTGGACGGCTTTGGCGCGAGAGTTGACGTTGCGGAGCGCGCCGAGATGGAGCTGCATGGTCCAGTCTGATGCGGCATAGAGCTGGCCGAGGAAGAACATCATATAGCTGGCGAATTTGCGCTGATCCTGCGACGTGGCGGCGTTGCCTTCGCGGGCGCTCAGGAAGATGGCGGCGGCTTCGGCGTCGGTGCAGTCGTCGGTGTAACAGATATCCAGGCCGTGATCGGAGGCGCGGCAACCGATTGCGTGGAAGTCGTGCTGGCGCTTTTCGACGGCGGCGAGGAAGGATGCGAAGGTGTCGATGGCGATGTTCGAAACTGCGGAAAGGCGGCCGGTCCAGGCGTTGAATGCGGTGGGCTGATCGACGCGGAACGAGGCGTCGGGGCGGAAGGTCGGGACAACGCGGACGGGAAGATCGGACGCGGCGATCTGCTCGTGGTATTGAAGCGAGTCGGCGGGATCGTCGGTGGTGCCGATGGTGTGAACGGAGAACTTTTTGACGATGTTGTGGACGTCGAGTGCACCGGAGTCGAGGATGGCGTTGGCTTGCTCCCAGATGCGCGGGGCGGAATTGGCGTCGAGCAGTTCGGTGATGTCGAAGTAACGCTGGAGCTCGAGGTGGGTCCAGTGGTAGAGCGGATTGCGAAGGGTGAAGGGGACGGTGCGCGCCCAGGCCTGGAACTTTTCGTAGGGCTCGGCATCGCCGGTGCAGAAGCGCTCAGGCTCGCCGTTGGCGCGCATGGCCCGCCACTTGTAGTGGTCGCCTTCGAGCCAGATTTCGAAGAGGTTGTTGAAGTGGCGATTGGTGGCGATTTCGCGTGGGGAGAGGTGGCAGTGGTAGTCGAAGATGGGCTGCGGAGCGGCGAACTCTTCGTAGAGCCTGACAGCGGAGTCGCTCTCCAGCAGAAATCTCGTGTCGATGAAGGTCATAAGCTCCTTTGGTTGGCAGTTTAACAACTAGGTCAGAGCTTCGACAGCTGTGAGGACGCCGCGCAGTTCGGCGAGGCCTTTGAGGCGGCCGACGGCGGGGTAGCCGGGGACGGAGGGGCGGCCGATGTCGGTAAGGATCTGGCTGCCGTGATCGGAACGGAAGGGGATGGGAGTGTGGTCGCCTGCAGCGACTCTGCGGCGCTCTTCGCGGACGAGAATCTTCATGAGTGCAACTATATCGACATCGCCGGCCAGGTGAGGCGCTTCGTAGAAGGCGTCGCGGCCTACTTCCTGCTTGGTGGAGCGAAGATGAACGAAGTAAATTTTCTGGGCGACGCGTTCCATGATTACGGGCAGGTTGTTGTCGAGACGCGCGCCGAGGGAGCCTGAGCAGAAGGTGATGCCGTTGGAGGGCTCGCCGGTCTGGGCGAGGAGGAAGTCGAGGTCTTCGTCGGTGCTGGCGATGCGCGGGAGGCCGAGGAGCGGACGCGGAGGATCGTCGGGGTGGATGCAGAGGCGAACGCCTACTTCTTCAGCGACGGGGCAGACGGCGCGGAGGAAGTTGCCGAGGTTTTCGCGAAGGCCTTCGCGGCCGATGTCGCCGTAGCTGGCGATGGCGTTACGGACGTAATCGAGGGTGTAGATTTCGGTGGTTCCGGGAAGGCCCGCGAGGACGATGCGCATGAGGGCGTCTTTTTCGCTCTCGCTCATGTGCTGGAGCAGATCGTGGGCGGCGCGTTGCTGATCTTCGGTCCAGTCGGCGGCGGCATTGGGGCGCTTGAGGATGAAGAGGTCGAATGCGGCCAGTTGGAGCGCGTCGAAGCGCATGGTCAGTGCGCCGTCAGGAAGACGAAAAGCGAGGTCGGTGCGGAGCCAGTCCAGGACCGGCATGAAGTTGTAGCAGACGGTGTAGATGCCGCAGGCGGCGAGGTTGCGCAAAGTGGTCCGGTAGTTATCGATGTGGCGTTGCCACTGCGGGCCTGACTTTTTGATCTCTTCACTGATATTGACGCTCTCGACGACGGACCATGTGAGGCCCGCGTCAGCGACGATCTTCTGGCGTTCCTGGATGGCGGCTACGGGCCACACTTCGCCGGGCGGGATGCCATGCAGGGCGGTGACGATGCCGGTGGCGCCGGCCTGGCGGGCGTCTGAGAGAGTGACTGTATCGTGCGGGCCGAACCAACGCCAGGTCTGTTCCATTGCTCTCCTTTGTTTCTTGATGAGAATAGACGAGCCGACTAGCCGAATGAACCTGGCCCTAGGCCGACTCGATGACGAGGTTGGAGTATTGCGTGGTGTCGCCCGTACGAATGAGGCCGATGGCGTGCGGGACGCGCTTCTTCAATTCATTGTGTGGTTCAAAGGTGATGGGAACGCTGAGGAGGGCGTTTTCGAGTGCGCTGATAGTGTCTGGCGTGTTTTCAGCAAGGAACTGCTGCGCGGCGAAGACGCGACCGATGATGAAATTTTCGCGAATGGCTGTGAGCACGTCAAGGACGCGGGGAATGTCGTCGACGAGCGAGATGTCGATGGTTTCTATGTGGGGATAGAAGGGGAATCCGCGATCTGAGATGACGAGTGTGTTGGTGTGGCGCACGCGGCTGAGGAGGGAATTGATAGCCGGGTTGAGGATTCCGTTTTTGAGCATGGCCGAGCCTTAGAGGGAAACGCCGCGTTTCCAGGGGATGAAGTCGTCCTGGCGGAGTGACTCGGCTTTGGTTTGCTTTGTGCCGCTGGCGATTTCGATCATGGTTTCGAGGATGGAATCGGCCATGGCTTCGATACTGGCGCCTTCAATGATGGCCCCGGTGTCGATGTCAATGATATCGGACATGCGCTGGGCGAGCGTGGAGTTGGTGGAGAGCTTGATGACGGGCGCGATGGGGTTGCCGGTGGGGGTGCCGAGGCCGGTGGTGAAGAGGACGAGGTTGGCTCCGGCGCCGACCTGGGCGGTGACGCACTCGACGTCATTGCCGGGGGTGCATTGCAGGCTAAGACCTGTGGCGCGCACATATTCGGGGTAGTCGAGGACATCCTGGACGGGCGAGGTGCCGCCTTTGCGTGCTGCTCCGGCGGATTTCATGGCGTCGGTGAGAAGGCCATCGCGGATGTTGCCGGGAGAGGGGTTCATTTCAAAGCCGGAGTGCACGGCTTTGGCGCGAGCAGCATAGCTGCGCATGAGATGGATGAAGCGCTCGGCGGTTTCTTCGCGGGTGCAGCGGTCGATGAGACTCTGCTCGACGCCGCATAGCTCGGGGAATTCAGAGAGGATCGTCTTGCCACCGAGAGCGGCGAGCGTGTCAGAGACGTGGCCGATGGCGGGGTTGGCGGAGAGGCCGGAAAAACCATCTGAACCGCCGCACTTGAGGCCTACTGTGAGTTTGGAAAGCGGCGCGGGCTTGCGCTCGGCCTGATTGGCGACGACGAGGCCTTCAAAGGTCTGCTGAATCGCGTTGCCGAGCATGGTGGATTCGAGGCCGGATTTCTGCTGATCGAAGATGAGGACTGGCTTGGTGATCGAGGGGTCCCGCTGCTTGAGCTCTGCGAGAAGGTCGGTAGCCTGGGCGTTCTGGCAGCCGAGGCTCAGGACGGTCGCGCCGGCAACGTTGGGGTGATGGATGTAGCCGGCGAGGAGTCCGCAGAGAGCGCGGGAGTCGTCGCGCGTGCCGCCGCAGCCCAGCTGGTGCAAAAGAAACTTGATGCCGTCGACATTGGGAAAGGCGCGTTTGGGCGCTTCTGGCTCGTGGCCGTTAGTGGCGGGTTCAGAAGCGCGGTAGTGGTGAAGCAGCGCGCGGACCTGCTGACGGTAGAGTTTGGGGCGGCCGTAGCCCAGCTCTTCCTCAAAGGCTTCGCGGAGGGTGTCGATGTTGCGGTTTTCGCAGAAGACGAGGGGAACGACGAGCCAGTAGTTGCGAGTGCCGACCTGGCCGTCGGTACGGTGATAACCGAGGAAAGTTCGGTTAGCCCATCGGGTGACGTCGGGAGGGGTCCACTGATTGTGGACGCCGTGCGCGGCGAAGCCTGCGGCGTCATGGGCAACGTTGGAGGTGCTAAGGAGGCCGCCACGAGGGATGGGTTCGCGAGCGCGTCCGACGGTGACGCCGTACATGCGGACTTCGGAACCGATGGAGAAATCCTGCATGGCGAATTTATGCTTGGCGGGGATGTTCGCGATGAGGATATAGGTCTGGCCGCCGTGGGTGATGGTTTCGCCTGCGGGCAGGTCAGCGAGGGCGACGATTACATTGTCGCCAGGGTCGATTTGGATAACTTTTGGGGGCATTCAGCGGATTCTCTGGGGTGGTTCCTGTTATGCGGACCACGGCACACACCAATTTACCATTGCGGACCGTCGACCAGCTCTGCGAGTAAGACTCGTGTCCTGAATCAGATGAGGCGTTGTTGCCGGTTTCTTCGCACTCTTCTTTATGACTTCCTTATGAAAGTATTAGCCGAATATCACTTCCGCTGCTTGAGGATTGAGATATCGTCCTCGACCGATACGTGCAGTAGAGGAATCGCATGGATGGGCGAGAAAGAAATTGCGGACGGGTTGTAGATGAGAACCTGTCGAGAATTGGATCAAAGATGCGCGACACCTGGATGTTGTTGTTTACGGTGATCTTTTTCGGTCTGGCATTCGGGTATGTTCGCGGATGCCGGAAGTTGAGGTAAGAGATGAGTACGGTTTCGATCGTCGTTTTATCGCTGGCGGTGCTGCTGATGGGATACCTGGCGGCAACGCTGTTGTTCCCGGAGAAATTTTGAGATGACAGGGAACGGATGGGTACAGTTTTTTCTTTTTTGTGCGGTTTTGCTGGTTTCGATTCGGCCGCTCGGCATTTATATGGCCCAGGTTCTCGAGGGAGAACGGACATGGCTAAGTCCACTGCTGCGGCCTATTGAGAAATTCATCTACAAGCTGGGCGGGGTAGACGCTGATCAGGAGATGACGTGGCGCGAGTACGCGGTTGCGCTGCTGGGCTTTTCCGCGGTGAGCCTGCTGTTGACGTATGTGATTGAGCGCGTGCAGGGCTTGGGAGTATTGTCCGCGAGCTGGATGAATCCGCAGAAGCTGCCGGGTGTGGAGCAGGCGCTTGCGTGGAATACCGCGGCGTCGTTTACGACCAATACCAACTGGCAGTCGTATGTGCCCGAAGCGACGATGAGCTACCTGACGCAGATGGCAGGACTCGCGTATCACAACTTTGCCAGCGCGGCTGTAGGCATTGCGGTAGCGGTCGCTCTGGTGCGCGGGATCAGGCGGACGAGCTCGTCGACGATCGGGAATTTCTGGGTAGATGTGACGCGCGGCATTCTGTATGTGCTGTTGCCGGGAAGTATGCTGTTTGCGCTGGTTCTGGTGTGGCAGGGCGTGCCGCAGAATCTTCATCCGTATACGCAGGTGGCGACAGTCGAAGGGCAGACGCAGACGATTGCTCAGGGTCCGGTAGCTTCGCAGGAAGCGATCAAGATGCTAGGCACGAATGGCGGCGGATTCTTCAATGCCAACAGCGCGCATCCGTTTGAGAATCCGACGCCGCTGACGAATCTGCTTGAGGTGCTGGCAATCTTTGCGATCCCTGGCGCGATGACGGTGATGCTGGGCAGAATGACGGGTTCGCCGGGGCACGGATGGGCGGTGCTGGCGACGATGTTTGTATTGTTTGCGGCTGGCTTTACGGCGATTTACTGGGCCGAATCGCAGCCGCATCCGCTGATTCATGGAGCGGCTCAAGTGGCGACTTCGACGGCGCCGGGCGGGAATATGGAAGGCAAGGAAGTGCGCTTTGGTATTGCCGAGAGCTCGCTGTTTGCCACGATTACGACAGATGCGAGCTGCGGCGCTGTGAACAGCATGCACGACTCGTTTACGGCGCTGGGCGGGATGGTGGTGTTGACCAACATTATGCTTGGCGAAGTGGTTTTTGGCGGGGTGGGCGCGGGACTCTACGGCATTCTCATCTTTGTGATTCTCTCGGTGTTTATCGCGGGGCTCATGGTGGGCCGAACGCCGGAGTACCTGGGCAAGAAGATTGAAGCTTATGACGTAAAGATGGCGATGCTGTATGTGCTGATCTTTCCGTTGATCATTCTGGTGCTTACGGCGGTGTTTGTGTTGTCGCCGAATGCTGGATTGAGCAGTCTGAATAACTCCGGGCCGCATGGGCTTACTGAGATTCTCTATGCGTTTACTTCGGCGGTGGGCAATAACGGCTCGGCTTTTGCGGGGCTCAACGCGAATACGTGGTGGTACAACGTGGCGCTGGGATGGGCGATGCTGGGCGGGCGGTTCCTGATGATTGTGCCGGTGCTTGCGCTGGCCGGGAATCTTGCGCAGAAGAAGAGTGTGCCGCCTTCGCCGGGGACTTTTCCAGTGAACACGGGGCTGTTCACGGTGCTACTTACAGGCGTGATCCTGATTCTTGGAGCGCTTACTTTCTTTCCCGCACTGAGCCTGGGGCCAGTGCTTGAACATCTGATGCTGCACTCTGGGCAGCTTTTCTAAGAGAACGAGACGGACATGGCAGACAAAAAGAGTCTCTGGGGCGGTGGGATTGTGCGGCAGGCAGCGGTGGACGCGCTGCGCAAGCTCGACCCGCGATTGATGATCAAGAATCCAGTGATGTTTGTGGTGGAAGTAGGCAGTGTGCTCACGACGGCGCTGCTGATCGATGACATTGTGCATCATCGCAGTGGGCTTGGGTTCAATCTGCAGATCACACTGTGGCTTTGGTTCACCGTGCTGTTTGCGAATTTTGCGGAAGCGATGGCAGAAGGCCGTGGAAAGGCGCAGGCGGATACGCTGCGCAAGGCGAAGGGCGAGACGATTGCGCGCAAGTACAACGCTGCGGGCGGGCTGGAAGAGATTACAAGCAGCCTGTTGCGCGTGGACGACGTGATTCTTGTCGAGGCAGGGCAGTTTATCGCGGGTGATGGAGAAGTGGTTGAAGGCGTTGCCTCGGTGGATGAGTCGGCGATTACGGGCGAGTCAGCGCCGGTGATTCGCGAGGCTGGCGGTGACCGGTCGGCGGTAACGGGCGGCACGCGCGTGCTTTCGGATTTCATCAAGGTGAGGATCAGCGCCAATCCGGGTGAGACGTTTCTCGATCGCATGATTGCGCTGGTTGAGGGAGCGTCGAGGCAGAAGACTCCGAATGAAATTGCTCTCAGCATTTTGCTGTCAGGGCTGACGATTGTGTTTCTGCTGGCAGTGGTTACGCTACAGCCGTTTGCGATTTATTCGAAGGCCCCGCAGACGGTATTTGTGCTGGTGTCACTGCTGGTGTGTTTGATTCCGACGACGATTGGTGGACTGCTTTCGGCGATTGGCATTGCGGGCATGGACAGGCTGGTGCAGTACAACGTGCTGGCGATGAGCGGACGCGCAGTGGAAGCTGCGGGCGATGTGAGCACGCTGCTGCTGGACAAGACGGGCACGATTACGCTGGGCAATCGCCAGGCAACGGAGTTCTATCCTGCGCCGGATGTGAGCCAGGAGCGGATGGCGGATGCGGCGCAGCTTTCTTCGCTTTCCGATGAGACGCCGGAGGGCCGCTCGATTGTGGTTCTGGCGAAGGAGCGGTATGGTTTGCGCGGGCGCGATCTCTCAAACATTCATGCAGAGTTTGTGCCTTTTACGGCGCAGACGCGCATGTCTGGAGTGGACCTGCCGGGAGCGCGTATTCGCAAGGGCTCTGTGGATGCGATTGCGCGATTTCTGGAGGAGCAGAACTCGAGTTTGCCGCGCAAGGTGCGCGAGCAGGTGGAGGAGATTGCGCGTGCAGGCGGCACTCCGCTGGTGGTGGCTGAGAATGCTACTGCGCTGGGCGTGATCTATCTGAAGGACATCGTCAAGGGTGGCCTGAAGGACCGGTTGGCGCGGCTGCGGACGATGGGCATTCGCACGATCATGATTACGGGCGACAATCCACTGACGGCCGCGGTGATTGCGCGCGAGGCTGGCGTGGACGACTTTCTCGCGGAGGCCAAGCCCAAGGACAAGATGGACCTGATCCGACGCGAGCAGGCTAAGGGCAAGCTGGTGGCGATGACCGGCGATGGGACGAACGATGCTCCGGCGCTGGCGCAGGCGGATGTTGGCGTGGCGATGAACTCAGGCACGCAGGCGGCGAAGGAAGCGGGTAACATGGTCGATCTCGACTCAAACCCGACCAAGCTGATCGAGATTGTGGAGATCGGCAAGCAACTGCTGATGACCAGGGGAGCGCTTACTACGTTTTCGATTGCGAATGATGTAGCGAAATATTTTGCGATCATTCCGGCGATGTTTGCGGGTGTGTTTCCGGTATTGAATGCGCTGAACGTTATGCATCTGGCTACGCCACAGTCGGCGATATTGTCAGCAGTAATCTTTAACGCGGTGATTATCATTGCGCTGATTCCGCTGGCCCTGAGGGGCGTGAAGTATGAGCCGAAGGCCGCGTCGCTGTTGTTGCGGCAGAATCTGCTGATTTATGGGCTAGGGGGCGTGATTGTGCCCTTCATCGGCATCAAGGCAATCGACATGCTGTTGGTGGCGTTACATCTGGCAGGCTAAGAGATCGTGCTGTAGGAGAATTATTGTGAGTTCTATTTGGAAGACTTCAATTCGCTTTACGCTGGTGACTACCTTGTTGCTTGGTCTGGCGTATCCGCTGGCGATTACGGCGATTGCCGGTACGCTGTTTCCGCATCAGGCTGGTGGCAGCCTCGTATTGCGGAATGGGAAGGTGATTGGTTCGACTCTGCTGGCGCAGAGTTTTACCAGTGATCAGTACTTTCACCCTCGGCCGTCGGCAGCTGGGAACGGGTACGATGCGGCGAATTCGGGTGGCTCGAATTTCGCGCAGTCGAATCAGAAGCTGGTGACACGCGTGCAGGGAGATGTTGACAAGCTGGCTGCGCAAAATGGCGGGAAGCCCGTGCCTGTCGATCTGGTTACCACATCGGGCTCAGGGCTCGATCCTGATATCACGCCGGATGCAGCGTACTATCAGGCTGCTCGTGTTGCTGCGGCGCGGCATATGAGTGCTGACATGGTGAATAAGATCATTGCCGCGCATGTGACCGGGCGCACACTTGGGTTGCTCGGAGAGCCGCGAGTGAATGTGCTGGAGCTGAATCTGGATCTGGATTCGCTGACGAAGTAGTTTAATGAACGAGATAGTTAGTAGCGGTGGCGCGGAATTCATTGAGTTGATTTTCGATCCACGTTGCATCCTGACCTAATTCCTGCGCCATGATGGCGGCGACCTGCGGAGCGAGGTCGATGGCCGCTTGTGCGTTCAGGAAGAGAGCGCGGGTACGGCGAGCGAGCATGTCTTCAACGGTGCGCGCCATCTCGCTGCGCACAGCCCATATCACTTCAGCGGCGCAATAGGTTAACTGCGGATGGAGTGGCTCGAGCAATCGTGGATCGCTCGAGGCAATTGCCTGCACTGCTACCGCGTCCGATCCGTAGAACGAGAGAGGGCCGAAGTCTTCGGCGGATTCGTGATAGCCGTGCAGCTTTAAATTGCGCGTGACGCAAGGGGAATCGGGCAGGTTGGCGAGTGTGATGGCGTGATTGACGCAATCCTCGGCCATGTTGCGGTAGGTGGTCCATTTGCCACCAACGATGGTGAGCAGGCCTGCAGAGTCAATGTGAATAGTGTGATCGCGCGAAAGGGCAGAAGTCTTCTGGCCGGATTCATCCTGCGCTTTGACGAGGGGACGGATGCCGACGTAGATGCTGAGGATGTCTTTGCGAGCGGGTGGTCGGCTGAGGAACTGCGCAGCGGTGGAGAGAATGAAGTCGATCTCTTCTTCAAATGGGAGTGGCTCGTAGCTTGGCTCCTGAATAGGCGTATCGGTTGTGCCTACTAAGGTGTGATCGTGCCACGGAATTGCGAAAAGGACGCGGCCGTCGCTGGTGTGGGGGACCATGAGAGCTGCATCGGCACGCAGGAATGAACGCTCGAAGACGAGATGAATTCCCTGGCTAGGTGCGATCATCTTTTTTGCTTCGGTGTCGGTCATGCGACGAATATGATCGGCGAAGATGCCAGCAGCGTTGATCACGACGCGCGCTTTGGCTGTGTATGAGTTGCCGGCCTCATCGTCGCGAAAGGTGACGCCATCTGCGAATCCTGCTTCGTCGGCTGTGATTTCGAGGGCAGGGGCATAGTTGAGGAGCGTTGCGCCATGTTCTGCGGCTGTGGCAGCCATGTGGATGAGAAGGCGCGTGTCGTCGAACTGGCCGTCGTAATAGACGACGCCGCCTCGGAGTCCCTCTGTCTGGATATTAGGAAGCTTTTCGATGGTTTCCTGCGAGGAGAGAATGCGGGAGCGACCGAAGCCGTATTTGCCCGCGAGCAGGTCGTATACCTTCATGCCGATGCCGTAGAACGGGGCTTCCCACCAGGAGTAGTTGGGCACGATGAAGGCGAGGTCGTGGACGAGATGCGGAGCGTTCTGACGAAGGAGGCCCCGTTCTTTGAGGGCTTCCATGACGAGGGAGATGTTGCCCTGCTCAAGGTAGCGGACGCCGCCGTGAATGAGCTTGGTGCTGCGGCTGGAGGTGCCTTTGCCAAAGTCGCGCGCCTCAAGCAAGAGAACGTCGAAGCCACGTGAAGCAGCGTCGATTGCGACGCCGACGCCGGTGGCTCCGCCGCCAATGACGATCATGTCCCAAGGCCTGCTTCGCTGTGCGGCCTGTTGCAACATCAGCTGCCGTTTCATTCGTTCCTCGCTCAACTCCACGAATGAGTGTAACTGCCGTGGGCCCGGAGTTGGGCAGACGCTGCAGTTACAGCATTTTCAAATGCATGACATCAACATCAGCATCTCAGGCTCCGGATCTCAGACTTCGACGGGCATGCTTTGTACTCCGCTTTCGAGAAGTGAGCGGAGCTCATCGTTGGAGTGGGAAGCGAACCATGAGCGAAGATTCTGACCGTCGGAGCGCGCGTTCAGGTAGTTTCGCAGCAGATGCTCGATGGCGTCGGGTACCTGGACTGAGGCGCAGCGGTAGTTGACGAGGCGTCCGAAGCTGGCGTGCTGGCCTAGAGCGCCGCCGAGGGCGAAAGACCAGGCATCGGTGAGCTGCCCTTCGTATTTGATTTTCTTGCCTTCGAGGCCGATGTCGGCGATCCAATGCTGGCCGCAGGAGTTAGGGCAGCCGGTGACGTGGATGGAGAGCTGCTGATCGAAGCCGGGGATGCGGGCTTCCATTTCTTCGACGAGCCAGCGCGCGAAACCCTTGGTTTCAGTGATAGCGAGCTTGCAGAACTCGGTGCCGGTGCATGCGACGGCTCCGCGCCAGAAGTTGGTGGCCTCGACCGTGAAGCCGATTTCGGAGAGGCGCTTGAGAACGGGCTGCAGGTGTTGCTGCGGAACGCTGGGGATGACGAAGTTTTGCATGACGGTGGTGCGGACTTCCCCACCTGCGTACTGGTCGGCGAGGTCGGCGATAGCGATGAGCTGTTCGCCGGTCATGCGGCCGTTGAGGACGGTAGCGCCAACGGAGTAGAGACCGGGCTGTTTTTGCGGGCGGACTCCGGCGTGATCGCGGAAGACATCTTCGGGAATGGCGTCGTTTACGCCAGGATCGAGCTGGAACGGCAGCTTGCTTTGCAGGACCTCGAGGAAGCGCTCGGCGGTCCACCCTTCGCGCATGAAGAGATACTTAAGGCGGGCGCGGTCGCGGCTTTCACGAAGCCCCTGTTGCTCGCGGAAGATTTCGGTGATGCCGCGCACGACGGCTATGGCCTGGCTTTCATGAACGAACGCGTCAAGCTTGACGGCCATGTGGGGCTCGTTGGAGAGGCCGCCGCCAACGCGGACGGAATAGCCAACTTCGTCGCCGCGGCGGACTGCTGTCAGGGCGATGTCGTCGATCTCGGGGTAGGAGCACCAGATGGGGCAGCCGGTGACGGTGATCTTGAATTTGCGGGGCAGGTTGTAGAACTCGGAGTTGCCGTTGACTTCGCGGGCGACGGCCTGGGCGAGGGGCGAAGCGTCGATGAGCTCGTGGGCATCAAGGCCGGCGAGCGGACAGCCGGTGACGTTGCGGACTACGTCGCCGCAGGCTGAGCGAGGCGAGAGCCCGACGGTCTGGAGCGACTCGATTGCTGCCGGGAGGGACTCGATCGTGAGCCAGTGGAGCTGGATGGCCTGGCGCGTGGTGATGTCAGCGAGGTTGCGGGCGTGATCCCGTGCAAGGGTTCCGATGGCACGCATTTGTTCGGAGGTCGCAATACCGTTGGGAATGGCGATGCGCATCATGAAGAATTCGGTAGCTTTGCCGACTCCGCCTGTGCCGCCGGTGACGCCTGCTCCGTCGCCCTGGGTGTAGATGCCCCACCATTTGAAATAGAACTCAGCCCATTCAGGAAGGACGCTGGAGCGGCCTTCGCGCGCGAAGGCGCGAATCTCCTCGAAGGCCTCCCAGGGGTTCTTTTCGCGCTTGAGGCGTTCGGATTTCTGGGCCTTGGTTTCTTTTATTGGCGCGGCCGGGGGGGACGGTACGGCGGGTGTGGTCATGGAACTGCTCCTAATGCGATGGTACAGCTTTAGGGTGGAGAAGAGTGGAAGCGGTTCTTCTTCAGGGTAAGAGGCTGGTGACGAAAGCTGGATTTGCGGAAATTCCACTCCGGGGCTGAAGCCCCTTGATTTGACGCACATTATGTGGGGACCAAAATCCCCGCCTCGCTCCAAACCCTATGCAATTCAAGGCCCGACGGCGTTGCCGAGGTGTGGTACGAGATGACAGAATCGGGATGCATCCGTTACGGCAACATCACTCTGGCACCCTCACTTATCGCCATTGTTAGGGGAAACTTACTTTGAATCTTGCACGCTGGTCTTGTTCTTTCGCATCGGTGGCTCTGATGAGCGCCGTGTTTTGCAACGTGTCTGGAGCGCAGACTGCTTCTGAGCCTTTGCCTATCATGCCTTTGCCTGCGAATGTGACAGCTGGGGCCGGAGAGTTCGCGATCGATGGGAAGCTGAGCGTGGCTCTTGACGGGTTTACGGATCAGCGGCTGGTGAAGGCGCGGCAGCGGTTCCTGGATACGCTGGGCCGCGAGACGGGCATTCCTTTCATGCGCGCGGAGATGGCAAGCGGGACGGCGCAATTTCATATTCAGACTGCAGGACACGATAAGGAAATCCTTGAGCTGGGTGAGGATGAGTCGTACCACCTTGAGGTACAGCCGGATGCGGTGCGACTTTCGGCGGCGAATCCGCTGGGCGTGATGCATGGGCTGCAGACGTTCCTACAACTGGTGCGGGTGACGCCGCATGGGTTCACGGTTCCCGCGGTGACGATTGACGACAAGCCGCGATTTCTGTGGCGTGGGCTGATGATCGATTCGGGCAGGCACTTTATTCCTGTGCCGGTGATCGAGCGCAACCTGGATGCGATGGAGGCGGTGAAGCTGAATGTCTTTCACTGGCATCTGTCGGACGATCAGGGTTTCCGGGTGGAAAGCAAGGTTTTTCCGCTGCTGCAGCAGAAGGGTTCGGATGGGCTCTTTTATACGCAAGAGCAGATTCGGCATGTGATTGAGTATGCGCGGGACCGCGGCATTCGCGTGGTACCGGAGTTCGATATGCCGGCGCATGCCACGGCGTGGTTTGTGGGGTATCCGCAACTGGCGAGCGGCAAGGGGCCGTACCAGATTGCGCGCGAGTGGGGCGTGCTGGATGCTGCGATGGATCCCACGAAGGAAAGCACGTATCAGTTTCTGAATGTGCTGTTGGGGGAGATGACGGGACTCTTTCCGGATGCGTATTTCCATATCGGCGGGGATGAATGCAATGGCAAGGAATGGGATGCGAGCCCGGCGATTCAGGCGTTCAAACGGGCGCATCACATTGCTGACAATGCTGCGCTGCAGGCGATGTTTACTGCGCGGGTAGGCAAGCTGGTTGCCAGCCGCCACAAGATTGTGGAGGGCTGGGACGAGGTATTGCAGCCGGATACACCGAAGGATGTGGTGATCCAGTCATGGCGGGGTCGCGATTCGCTGCTGGACGCGGCGAAACGCGGTTATCGTGGGATGTTGTCGAACGGCTACTACATCGACCTGAATCAGTCTGCCGAACAGCACTATCTTGTCGACCCGCTGGAGGGCATTGCAGACAAGCTGACGCCAGAGCAGACGGCGAGCATTCTGGGCGGCGAGGCGACGATGTGGTCTGAGTTTGTGAATGGGGAGATAATTGACAGCCGCGTGTGGCCGCGCACGGCGGCGATAGCGGAGCGGTTCTGGTCTCCGCAACAGGTGCGCGATGTGGAATCGATGTATCGGCGGATGGCTTTGATGACTCCGCGGCTTACGGCGTATGGCGTGGATTACCGGGCTACTTCTGAGCGAATGCTGGAGCGGATGAGCGGTGAGGTTGATCCGGAACCGCTGAGGGTGCTGGGCTCGGTGGTGCAGCCGCCGAAGGGGTACGATCGCGGGGGAATGCGCGAGTATACGAGTCTGACACCGCTGAATCATCTTGTGGATGCGGTTTCGCCGGAGAGCGATGTGTCGCGTGAGTTTGCGGAGATCTGCAAGCGGATTGTGGCTGGGAACGCTACGCCTATGGATTGGGAAAAGGCGCATGACTGGCTGGTGCTGTGGCGCGACAACGATGCGAAGCTGCAGCCTATGCTGGGCAGGTCTGAGATTACGGCTGAACTGGCGCCGGTGTCGGTGTCGCTAAAGCAGACGGCTGAGGTTGGGTTGCAGATGCTGGAGGCTCTTCACGGGAAACAGGCAATTTCAGCTGAGACGCAGCGGCACAATCTTGAGGTGCTGGCGGTGGCGAAGAAACCGCAGGCTGTGTTGCTGCTGATGGTGGCTCCTTCGGTTGAGGTGTTGGTTAAGTCGGCCGGGGCAGGCCACTGAGAAGCGGATTCCCTGCAGCGTTTTTTGGCAGCTTTGAGAGTGTTTTCAGGGGCGTGAACCCTGAAAATGCCGCGGCTTGGCCAAAATCATCAATAGACAGGGCTAACGGCGCCCGCTAGACTTGGGCATTCCCCGGATATTAACTTCGGTGCGGGATGCGTGAGGGCTCTGTCTCACTTATGGCTGTCCAATTGTCCATGGCACGGTTCGCCTGGAAAAACCTGGGCCGCAGGCGGCTCAGAACGCTGCTTACACTGGGTGGAATTGGCGTTGCGGTTGGCGCTTTTGTAGCCCTTGTGGGTTTCTCGCGTTCTTTTGAGCATGAGTGGCTGCGTCTCTATGAGAGCAGTGGCACGGACATTGCCGTGGTGCAGAAGACATTTCTGAATACCTCGGTGGATGAGGCGGTGGGAGCGAAGCTGACGGCGTTGTCTACAGTAGCAAATGCTACTCCGATGATTCTGAACATGATGGACCTGACGCCGGAGGTCAATGCGCTGGCCTATGGCTGGAAGGCCGATTCGTATGAGTTTGATTCATTGACGATAGAATCCGGACGCCGCTTTCGCGATGGGCAGCCGGAGGTGATCCTGGGCGATTTGCTGGCTTCGAATCTTGGCAAGAAGGCCGGCGATTCGATGGAGATTCAAGGGTCGCAGTTTACGGTGACCGGGATCTATCACGGCGGATCAGCGCTCGAAGCCGGGGCGGTGATACTGCCTATCGACGAGTTGCAGCAGCTATCGAGTCTGGAGGGGAAGGTGACAGCGTTCCATGTGAGGCTGCGTCCGGCTCCAGCGGGGGAGGGGCCGCAGCGGTATCTGCAGTCGGCACAGGCGCAGATTGAGAGTGCGCTTCCGGGGCTGCGTGCAGTGCCCGCCGCGGAGCGGGCGAGCAATAACCAGCTCGTGGTGCTGGCTCATGCTGCGGCGTGGGGTACGTCTTCGATTGCGCTGCTGATTGGCGTGTTTGGGATTGCCAACACGATGGCGATGTCGGTCTTTGAGCGGACACGGGAGATCGGTATTCTGCGCGCGCTGGGCTGGAAGCGGTGGCGGATTCTGGTGCTGATTCAGACTGAGGCTGCGGCGTTGGGCCTGGTGGGCGGGGTGTTGGGCATAGCGTTCGGATGGGGAGCGCTTCGGCTGCTTTCAACGCTTCCGCAGACTGCGAGTATCGTTTCGGCATCCTTTCCGGGGTTGCTGTTGCTGGAGGCGTTGGGGGTGGCTGTGCTGGCTGGGTTGATTGCCGGAGCGCTGCCTGCGTGGCGCGGCACACGGCTCTCTCCGGTGGAGGCTCTGCGCTATGACTAGCCCGCTACTGGAAGTGCGAAATGTGCGCAAGAGCTACGATGACGGGCGGATTCAGGCGCTGCGCGGCGTGAGTCTATCGATCGCGAAGGCTGAGTTTGTGTCGATCAGCGGCCCGAGCGGCAGTGGCAAGTCGACGCTGTTGCAACTATTGGGAGGGCTGGATTCGCCGAGCGAGGGCGAGGTGCTGTTCGATGGCGTGCTGCTGGGTGCGTCAATTGATCTCGACGACTATCGCTCGAAACATGTGGGTTTCATATTTCAGGCTTTTCACCTGATACCGACCCTGCGGGCAATCGAGAATGTGCAGGTGCCGATGCTTGCGGTGCAGGGCAATGGAAGGGGCCGCGTACGCAGGGCGGAGGCGCTGCTGCTGGAGATGGGTCTGGCAGATCGCATGAACCAGTATCCCAATCAGCTCTCTGCCGGAGAACGGCAGCGAGTGGCGATTGCGCGCGCTTTGGCGAATGATCCGGCTATTCTGCTGGCGGATGAGCCGACCGGCAATCTGGATAGTGAAAACTCTGCGCGAATCGTGGAGATGCTAACGAGCATTCAGGTGGCGCGCGGGATGACTTTGATTGTGGTGACGCATGAGAACGAGATTGCGGACGCCGCGCCGAGACATATTCGCATTCGCGATGGTCGGGTTGAGACGAAGATCGAAGAGGCAGCGGAGGCGGCGCGATGAAAATGCGATTGGCTACGCTGGCTTTGATCCTGCTCGCTGCGATTCTTTTCGCAGGACGGGCCGGGTCAGCGGCGGACACGCAGGCAGTGCTGACACGAGCGCGTGAGCGAGTGGAGCTGGCGGATTTTCGCGCCGTGGGTCACTTGGTGCGAGTGGATGCTGCGGGGAAACGGACCAGTTATGCGGTAACGCTGAAGGCGCACTGGTTTCCCGGCGTGTTGCGAATACTCTGCGAGATTTCGGCGCCGAGCGAGGCACGCGAACACATTCTGCTCGAAATGCGGCCTAAAGGCCAGAGCGCGATTCAGTTAGCGCGGCCAGGGGACAAGGCGCCGAAACTGTTGCACTTCGATGAGTGGGGTAGTGACGTGATGGGTTCCGGATTCAGTTATGAAGACTTTCTGGAATCGCAGTATTTCTGGTCGAACCAGATGATGGTTGGTCTGACAAAATACGGCGCGCGAGATTGCGACCTCATCAAGAGCATGCCGGGTGAAGCAGATCATTCCGAGTATTCGGAGGTCCGATCGTGGCTGGATCATACGATTGCTTATCCGGTCTATGTTGAGAAGACCGTGAGCAAGACGGGAGCAGTGAAAGAGTTCACCTATTTTGGCCTGCGCCAGAACGGGGGCGTGTGGTCGGCGAGCCAGGTGGAAGTGAAGATGCACGGAAAACCCGGTTCAACACTGCTGATTGTTGAGCGTGGTAGTGGCAAAGCGAATCTCGACCTCAAGGATTTTCGTCCTGAGCAACTTACACATTTTCAGGATCGCCCATGATCGCAATTCTCCTTCTTCTCTCTTTCGCCGTGGCGCTTGTGGCTGCCGGTTTTCTTTACCAATGGATTGGTTCGTACCGCGACCGGATTCGCTACACGCGAGATGGCCGCTGGGTCGACATTGGTGAGAGACGTCGCCTCTATGTACTGGAGAAGGGATCGGGTGGACCGACGGTACTTTTTGAATCGGGGATTGCGGCGACCAATCTTAACTGGCATCACATTCAGGAGACGGTGGCGCAGTTTACGCACACGGCGTCGTATGACCGCGGCGGGCTGGGATGGAGCAGTCGCGCGTACACGTCTCGCACTCCCGCGAACATCTCTGTGGAGCTTCATGCGATGCTGCAGCGCGCAGGGATCAAGCCGCCTTATGTTCTGGTCGGGCACTCGTTTGGAGGTCTGGTCATGCGCAGGTATGCGCTGCTGTATCCGGAGGAGGTTGCGGGTGTTGTGCTGGTGGACCCAATGCGTCCGGAGGAGTGGCCTCCGCTTGACCCCGCCAAGCAGAATATGCTCGATCGCGGCACCAGGCTATCAGGAATTGCGGTGCCGATTGCGCGTTGCGGTTTGGCGCGGCTGGCTGTGACGTCGCTGCTTTGCAGATCAGGGCGCCTTTCGAATTTTCTTGCCGGAGCAGCAGGCGATGGCGGTAAGCATGTTCTGGGGCGGGTAAAGGACGAAGTCTCCAAGATGCCGCGCGAGGTGTGGCCGGTGGTGGCGGCGCATTGGTCGCGCCCAGGCTTCTATACGGGGATGAGTGGCCATGTGCAGGCCGTTCCGGAGACGGTGCGCGAGATGCAGGATGCGAACCCAATCATTGGCATACCAGTGGTACTACTGACGCCGGCAACTTCTTCGCCGCTGAGCGACGAGTGCCTGCGCCGCATCGGCGATAGCGTGGAGCAGATAATGGCGGTGGACAGCGCACACTGGATTCATCTGGATGAGCCGGAACTGGTGATCGAATCTATTCGCGGAATGGTGACGGGCGTCATCGCTGAGGCGGTCGCGGTAAATTGAGCTCGAGCCGTGGTTGGCCCCCCCTGTTAGTGAAGCTCCATTGGAAGGCCGACGTAGTTCTCGGCTAACGAAGCGGCGGCGGTGCGGGAGCTGGTGATGTAGTCGAGTTCGGCAAGCTGACGGCGCTGATCGAAGGCTGTTGCGTCGTCAAAGCGATGTAGCAGGGATGTCATCCACCAGGAGAAACGCTGCGCCTTCCATACGCGGCGGAGGCAGATGGCGGAATACAGATCGAGATGGATGGATGTATTTCTCTTGTAGAACGCGCTGAGCGCCTCGGTTAGCACGTATACATCGGCGAGGGCCAGGTTCATCCCCTTCGCTCCTGTCGGCGGTACGATGTGGGCGGCGTCTCCGGCGAGGAATACGCGACCGTGTTGCATGGGCTCGGTGACGTGGCTTCTCATGCCTGTAATTCCCTTTTGCAGAATGTGTCCTTCCAGCGGTTTCCATCCATCGGCACACCCGAGGCGCGTGTGTAACTCACTCCAGATTCGATCGTCGCTCCAGTGCGCGATATCATCGTCGGGTTTGCACTGCAGATAGAGGCGAGTAATTGATGGGGATCTCATGCTGTAGAGGGCGAACCCACGCTCGTGATGCATGTAGAGAAGCTCGTCCCGCGATGGCGGAGCTTCGGCGAGAATGCCGAGCCATGCGAAAGGATAACTTCGCTCGAAGGTGCGGAGAGCACTTTGCGGAAGCGATGGGCGAGAGATGCCGTGAAAACCATCGCAGCCTGCGATGTAGTCGCAATGAATTTCGTCTTCGTTGCCGTCGCGGCTACGCCGCAGAAAGGGTTGAGGACTATCGATATTGTGCAGGCTTACTGTGCCACATTCGAAGCGGATATCAACACCATCGGCCAGGAGGCGAGCGATCAGGTCTTTGACGACTTCGTGCTGGCCGTAGACTGTGACTGCTTTGCCATTGGTGAGCTCGGCTAGCGGGATGCGATGGCGTTGGCGGTTCAGGCCGAGTTCGATACCTTCATGGCGCATGCCTTCTTTGTCGAGTCGGGCCGCGACTCCTGCGCTTCGCAGCATATCGACACTGCCTTGCTCGAGGACTCCTGCGCGAATTCGCTCTTCGCAGTATTGCCGCGACCGCGCTTCAAGGACAACGGAATGAATACCGTGCAAGTGGAGCAGGTGAGAAAGCATCAGTCCGGCTGGACCTGCGCCGATGATGCCAACCTGAGTTTGAAGGCGAGCCACTTATGCATCCTTCGCTTGTTCGCCGTGCTGAGTCACTTGATCGAGTTCATCGAAGACAGACTGCGCGAGATGAAAAGCGGAGTTGGCTGCGGGAACACCGCAGTAGATGGCGCACTGCAGCAGGGCTTCCTTGATCTGGTCGCGGGTTACGCCGTTGTTGACTGAAGCGCGAAGATGCAGACGAAGCTCTTCCGTCCGGTTGAGCGCAACCATCATTGCGATGACGAGAAGGCTGCGAGTCTGAGGTGGAAGGCCAGGTCTTGTCCAGATTTCGCCCCATGCGTAGCGCGTGATGAGGTCTTGAAATTCGGCGTTGAATGCGCTGGACGTAGCCCGGGCCTTGTCAACGTACTCCTCACCGAGGACGGTCCTTCGCATGGCCATGCCGGCATCGAAACGTGCTCGTTCATCCATTGGCTTTTTCCGTTACGGATCGTTTGTGGACAGTGGACTTGTCGAGCACGCGATCAATAAAGCTGCGCGTACTTCCGAGGTAGTTACGCGGATCGAGCAAACGAGTGATTTCAGACTCGCTTAGGTGTTCGCGAATTTCAGGGATGGTGAACAGGATCTCGCCTAATGGTCGATCTTCTGCATGGACTCGTTGCGTTGCGCGGTGAACGAGGTCATGCGCGTGAGCTCGGCCGATGTGGGTAGCGAGCGCGGCGCTAATCGCTTCTGACATAGCGATGCCATGCGTGGCTTCGAGGTTCGCGGCCATTTTTTCGGGGTGGACTTCCATTCCGCGTGCAATTTCGAGGGTGCGATCAAGAGCGACTGCGGTGAGACGGAAGATTTCAGGATAGGTTTCCCACTCCGCCTGCCAGTTGCCAAGGCCGCGTTCGTGTTCGTGTGGCATCGCAGACAGTAGAGTCGCGGCCAATCCAGGCATGCGTGTGGCAGCAGCGAGAATGAAGGTCGAGGCGACCGGGTTACGTTTGTGGGGCATAGTCGATGAGCCGCCACGTCCCTCAGCGGAGGGTTCGAACACCTCTGCTACTTCGGTCTGCATGAGAAGGGAGATATCGCGCGCGATTTTGCCAAGTGTGCCCACGAGCATTGCCAGCGTGGTTGCTCCTTCAACGAGACTGTCGCGATGCGAATGCCACGGGATATCTGGTTCACGCAGATTGAGCTTTGCTGCGAGAGCTGATGACACGGCGATGCCTTTGTCACCAAGGGCGGCGAGTGTGCCGACCGCACCGCCGAACTGCAGGATTTCGGCTCGGGCTTGAGCGCTCTCGATGCGCTGCCGATGACGGCGGATGGCTGCGAGCCACCCTGCGATTTTCAGGCCGAGCGTAGTAGGAGGACCATTTTGCAGCCATGTGCGTCCGGGGAGCACTGTATCGGCATGCTCGCGTGCGCTTGCTGCGAGGATTGGATCCAGTTCGTCTATGGATGCGAGGAGGAGAGTGAGGGCCTCGCGAGTTTGCAATACCAAGGCAGTGTCGAGCACGTCCTGACTCGTTGCTCCGAGATGCAGAGTACGCGCTGCTTCTTCACTGCGTGTTTGTACGGCCGCTGTTAACTGACGCAGAAAGGGAATCGCAAGATTGCCTGAGTCTCGCGCCTGCGCAAACAATGACGGAAGCTCGACGAAGGAAGCGTCGAGGCAGGGCTCTATCGTATTGGCCGACCCGGCGCTGGCGAGGCCAGCAGACTCGAGCGCAGCACTAAGTGCCCACTCGAAACGGGCCATGTGCTGAAGCTGGTTCTGAATGGAAAAGACGCGATCCATCTCAGGCGTGGAGAAGAGCGGGATGGAGTCGATGGCCATATCAGAGACGTCGTAGTTCCGAGAGATGTTGTAGTTCTAACACGCGAAGAAGACTGTCTCGTCTTGTCCCTGCAAGACAACGTTCCACTCGAAAGAGCCGGGTGAGTTCGCGTTCTGTTGCGCAATCAGTGTATGCCGTCGTTCTGGTGGAATCAGTTGCATAACAGGATCAGAGTCGTTTGCCGGATCGTCGGGAAAATACATGCGCGTGGTGAGATGGCGCAACAGGCCGCGTGCGAAGACGAGTATTGCTATGTGCGGCGCCTGTTGTGACTGCGCCGCGCAAGCGACTGGGCCGGGGCGAACGATGGTGAATCGGAATGTGCCTTTGTCATCGGTGGCGATGCGGATGAAGCAGGCGGGACGGTGGCTACTGTCGCTCTGCAGAGCGTTGTAGAGGCCGCCTTTGCCGGCATGCCAGACCTCGAGCATCGCATCAGGCACAGGATTTCCATCGGCATCGAGAACTTTGCCGTGGATCGTTACTGTTTCTGCGTTATCTGTGGGGTCTGTGCCGCGCGCATAGAGATGTTCGAGGCCAATGCGAAAGAATGGGCCCACAGTTTGCGATCCACTCGGTGTTAGCTTCATCGGTGTGGGCCTTCAAATGGAGTGTCTTTCGATCCGCGTAGAACGATATCGAAGGAATAAGCCAGTGCGTGATGCGGTTCAGAGCGCTCTATATCGAAACGAGCGATCAGGCGATTGCGTGCTGCTTCATCGGTGATGCTATTGAAGATTGGATCGAATGGCTGCAACGGATCACCAGGGAAGTACATCTGAGTTACGAGTCGCGAGAGGATACCTGCGCCAAAGAGGGAGAAGTGAATGTGAGCAGGGCGCCATGCGTTGTAGTGGTTTCGCCAGGGATAGGGGCCGGGCTTGATGCTACGGAACAAGTAGTATCCGTTCGCGTCAGTTATGGTGCGGCCAGCGCCCGAAAAATTTGGATCGAGCGGAGCTTCTCCCTGATCGACTCTATGCCGATAGCGTCCGCCAGCGTTGGCTTGCCAGACTTCGACGAGAGCGTTTGGAATTGGACGTCCATCTTCATCAAGCAAACGTCCGTGGACGATAATCCGCTCGCCGACTGGAGGTGCCTCATGTTGTACGGTCAAGTCATGGTCGAGAGCGTTAATGATGCTGTGGCCAAAGACGGGTCCGGCGCAGTTTGACAATGTTTGCGGTAGAACGATGAGCGGCTGGCGAGGCGATCTCGCTATGGAAGAAACATAGGGCGGGAAGTGGAAGTCGGGCTGCGTCCCGGGTGCCGGTATTTCAACCGTGATCGAATCAGCCATGCAGAGTCTCCTAAAGCTCTCCTAAACGCGTTCGATGGCCAGTGCGATTCCCTGGCCGACTCCGATGCACATGGTTGCGAGTGCGCGTGTGCCGCCGAAGCTTTGTAACTGATGTGCAGCCGTGAGAGCAAGCCGCGCCCCGCTCATGCCGAGGGGATGTCCGAGTGCTATTGCTCCGCCTGTCGCATTGACGTGGGGAGCGTCATCGGGAAGGCCTAGATGTCGAAGACACGCCAGCGCCTGGCTGGCAAAGGCCTCATTCAATTGAATCCAATCGAAATCTTCGATGCTGAGTTTGAGCCGGGAGAGAAGTTTTTGTGTTGCGGGTACAGGGCCGATGCCCATGATGCGCGGTGGAACACCGGCCGTAGCCATGCCGAGAATTCGCGCGCGCGGTTTCAGATCATGTGTTTTCACTGCTCGTTCTGAGGCGAGAATCAATGCCGCAGCGCCATCGTTGATGCCCGAGGCATTGCCCGCGGTGACAGTGCCTGTCGGATGGAGCGGCTTCAATTTTGCGAGCACTTCGAGCGTAGTGTCAGGACGGGGATGTTCGTCCTGAGTAACTAGCGTTGTGCTTTTCGAGGCGCGAGTTTCGACTGCGACGATTTCTTCGGCGAAGAAACCGTCTTTTGCTGCCTTGGCTGCAAGCATCTGGCTGCGGTAGGCAAAGGCATCCTGTGCTGCACGCTCGACGGCGAAATCTCTGGCGACGTTGTCGCCCGTCTCAGGCATGGATTCCACGCCGTATTGTGATTTCATTTGAGGATTGATAAATCGCCAGCCAAGTGTTGTGTCGTATACCTCTGTACTGCGTTGAAACGGCGACTCAGCTTTGGCCATTACGAATGGAGCGCGCGACATCGATTCCACGCCGCCGGCAATCGCAAAGTCGATTTCACCGGTTGCGATGGCACGTACCGCTGTGCCTACTGCGTCAAGACCTGAGCCGCATAGGCGATTCAGGGTCATGCCGGGAACTGAGTCTGACAAGCCAGCGAGCAACAAAGCCATTCGTGCGATGTTGCGATTGTCTTCGCCAGCCTGATTGGCACAGCCGAGAATGACTTCGTCCAGTTGTGACCAGTCCGCGGAAGGATTGCGTTCGATAAGTGCGCGAATTGGAATAGCCGCTAGGTCGTCTGCACGCACACTGGAGAGCGCGCCGCCATAACGCCCGATCGGCGTGCGGACTGCGTCGCAGAGAAAGACATGATTCATGCTGCGCTCTCCGCGTGGCCGTGAGCTGCCGCTGTGCGTGCCTGCAGGTCGCGAAGGGCGTCTAACTCATCGGCTGTGGGTGGGGCGGTTTCCACGCATTCTGCATCAAAACGAATTTCCCAGCCTGTTTCAAGACGAATCTGCTCGCGGGATATTCTGGGATGCATGCTTGAAACGATCAGCTCGCGGGATTCGGGTTCCGGGCGAAGAATGCAAAGGTCGGTGATTACAGCGACCGGGCCGCCACCGGTGATGCCGGCGCGTTCGCGGGCATTGCCACCGGTGAGAAAGCCAGCGGAGGTGATGAAGTCCAGCTTGTCGACGAAACTGCGACGGGATTGCTTGACGATGATCAGTACCTCTTTCGCTGATGTGCTGATCTCAGGCGCGCCGCCTGCTCCGGGAAGGCGTACCTTGGGCCGACGATAGTCGCCGATCACGGTGGTGTTGATGTTTGCGTATCGATCGAGTTGAGCAGCGCCGAGAAAGCCTACATCGACTCGGCCGCCCTGCAACCAGTAGCGAAAGATCTCCGGAGTTGAAACAACTGTATCTGCAGTTTCAGCCAGAATACCGTCGCCGATGGAAAGCGGCAGCACAGGTGGCTTGGCGCCGATAGGACCTGACTCGTAGATCAAGACAGCATCAGGAGCATGAAGCAAGCGTGCCAGGTTTGCCGCTGCGGATGGAAGACCTATGCCAACGAAACAGATCGCGCCATTGCGCAACATCCGCGCCGCGGCGATGGTCATCATCTCATCGCTCGTATACGAGCCTGGCTTCATCGCAAGGCCTTTCTCGTGTTCCATTGCGACTGGACGCGAAGATAGTCAGAAAAGTCGGCAGTGTCGAGGATATGCTCCTTGGTCCATGCGTGAAAGGTGTCACGGTCTCTTGCAATCGTGTCCCACTGGCGATAGAAGACGTTGTCGCGGTCGTAGTATCCATGGGCATAGGAAGGTGTTGCGCCGTGCGGCACCAGGCACACGGCATCGACCACCCAGGATGGCAGAATGCACGCGTTGGGCGGAGCGTCGAGGGAGTCCACACGCTCTTCAACTGTAACGATGGAGTGTCGAGCAGCGAGTACGGCCTCTTTTTGAACACCGAGAATTCCCCACAGAAGCACATTGCCTTTGCGGTCCGCCTTTTGTGCGTGGATGATCGCGACATCGGGACGGACCGATGGAGTGGCCGCAAGACGCTCGCCTGTGAATGGGCAGGAGATGGTGCGAATGTGTGGGCTGACTCGCTCAAAGTCGGAGCCCATGTATCCACGCAGGACAGTGAACGGGAGATTGGCAGCGCCTGCAACGTAGGCATTGGCGAGGTCGCTGTGACTGCGCTCTTCAATAGCAAGGGCATTGGGCCAGCTGTGTTCGACTGCATCTCGGAAGCGGTGAAGCGATCCTACGCCGGGGTTGCCGCCCCAGGAGAAGGTAAGCTTTGCTGCGCAGCCTGCGCCGATGAGCTGGTCATAGATCAGATCGGGAGTCATGCGAACAAGCGATAGATTGCGCCGGCCCTGACGAATGATTTCGTGGCCCGCGGCGAAGGGGATCAGATGAGTGAAACCTTCGAGAGCTACAAAATCGCCATCGTGGACGTGAGTCGCGATCGCCTCGTGAAGTGAAACCCAATGAGCCATGGTCAATATACAGGCAAACTGCCGCGACGATCATTATCAACAAATGGTCAAATATGTACAACTTGTGCGATAATCGCACGATATTTGGGATAAGCAATTACGTACTATGAGCGCAGTGACGAGTACAGTTCCGAGAAAGACGAAGATTTTGGAGCCCGATCCTGACTCGCAGGCGGGGAACCCGGACTTTGTGTTGTCGCTCGCACGCGGCCTGCGTGTAATCGAAAGTTTTGAAGGGCACACCGAGGGAAGAAGCATAGGCGAGATCGCCGAAGATACAGGATTGTCACGTGCCTCTGTGCGAAGACTCTTGATGACACTAGAGATGCTGGGCTATGCGGAAAGCTCACGCCGTGTCTACCGATTGAAGACGCGCGTGCTCAAGCTTGGCTTGTCGTATCTATCGTCGACTTCGCTGATTGCATCTGCTCAGTCAGTGCTGGAACGAATTACGGAGGAGCTGGGCGAGTCGGCTTCAATGAGCATGCTTGACGGAGACCAGATTGTGTATGTGGCCCGCTCTGCTGCGAGCCGGGTGCTCTCTGTAGGTTTATCTGTTGGGAGCCGTCTGCCTGCCTACTGCACTTCGATGGGCCGCGTGCTGCTTGCAGCTATGCCGGATGCCGAACTCGATGTGTACTTGCGGAAACTGAAGCCGAAGGCATTTACTCAGAAGACTCTGACCGATCCACGTGAACTGCGCAGAGTCATTCTGCTGGCGCGCAGGGATGGGTATGCTCTGGTTAACGAGGAGCTTGAAACGGGACTACGTGCGATAGCGGTTCCAGTCCGCACGCACCAAGGGCGCGTGACCGCTGCTATCAATGTTGGAGCTCACGCGCTGAGAGTGGACCAGCGGCGGATGATCCGAAACTATCTGCCAGTCTTGCAGAAAAGCGCCGCGGTGCTTTCGGATATTCTTCTCTGAGACGATTGGCACGCCGTCGCTTTGTATTAAGTATTATAGGTTTTGGCCCGGTCATTCGCGATCAGGTGCAGGCGGTGTTGACGAGGCATGGAGTTCATCCTGGTAATTCCATCCTTCGTCACTGCTTGTAGCTCATTCCCCCCAGCATTCTGCTTAGCATAGTCTTTTATCGCTATATCTCCAGATAATCGAAGATATGTATTGTGATTTACTGTTCTAACTCAGCCTTCTATCAAATTTAACGCCTCTGTCCCAAACAGATATCCGCTCGTCACTCGATTCCGAATCCTATCCCAGATTTCTATTTTGGTGAATTGTTGGTACGTGCCGTGCTACATGTGCGCGGTATATGGGGTCGGTGCTTTCTGAGCCGCGGAGGTTTTCGGCTCCTTGGTCACGGCTCAATATCGGCAGAGAACACGATCGATGGGTTGGTATCGGGGATTCTCATTCGGATTTGGCTACATGATGGAGACAAAATGAATTATCAGCGCTTGCTTGCACTGCCAGTCATTCTGTTCCTGATCATCGCTGCGGTGCGACTCGATTCGCAGACCAGCAAAGGAATCATCGCCGGGGTTGTGCGTGACAAGAGCGGTGCGGTAATTCCCAACGCCGCTGTCGTTGTTACCTCTGAAAGTACGAGTGAAACGCGCAGTGCCAATGCCGATGCGCAAGGGACGTTTCGGATTGATGCCGTGAATCCGGGACTCTATACGGTGCGGGTTGAGGCCGCAGGCTTTGAGGTCAGCAGTGTAAGAAAGCTAAATGTTCTGCCATCGATTGTCACTACATATGATCCGGTGTTGGTGGTCGGGCAGGTTTCAGAGACAGTCACCGTGGACGCAGACGTCAACATCATCAACACGGAAAATGGGCAGCTCTCTGGGACGGTAGGTGGGGCTGAGTTGGCGAGCGTACCCATCTTTACGCTGAACCCGATTGAGCTTGCTACCACATTGCCCGGCATACAGGTTGTGGATTCAAATGTAGGGTTTGCCGGGCTTGGAGGAAATTACTACCAGATTGAGGTGAACGGTGCGCGTCCACGGGCTAACAACTTCATGCTTGATGGGCAGGACATCAATGACGTGAACATTGCGGGACAGGCATTTCAACCCCAGATCGTGGATGCATTTCAGACTCTCACAGCAATCACCAACTCTGCTGCGGCAGAGTACGGACGGGCTGGTGGCGCGGTCGTCAACCTAGTGACGAAGAGTGGCACGGATCAATTTCATGGAAGCGCGTGGGAGCTGTATACGGGCTCAGGGCTTGATTCGCTCGACGGTATTACTCGCCAAGGCAAGCCGTATGCCAGCAATCCAAAGGCGAGATACGACCAGCATCAGTTCGGATTTACTGCCGGAGGTCCTGCATGGAAAGGGAAGCTCTATGGTTTTGGCGGCATGCAGTTATCGCGCTATTACGGCAACTCTCAGCCGGGATCGGTAGAACTTCCGGATTCCGCGGGCTATGCCCAATTGACTGCTATCGGGGGCTCACAGGTTGCGTTATTGCAGAGCTATCTTTATGGCGGATCGTATCTCACGAGCTACGTCAATGTAGGTGATGCGAATGCGTATAAGATCAGCCCGCGTCCGGGATGCAGCTCAGGCTGCACGATCAGCACGGCCCTGTTTCTGAGACCTCCGGTACCTCAGCAGGCCCCTGATACGCAGTGGCTCTATCGTGTCGATTTCATCCCGAGAGAGAAGGATTCTTTCAGCGTTCGCTATTTGCATGACCGGTCCAGCTTCAATCCAGACCTTCCACTAAATACTTCAGGGCTTCCCGGGTTTGATGCCGAGGTTGGCGGCCCTGCTGAACTTGGTGAAGGAACCTGGACGCACATATTTAATGCAAAGCTACTGAACGAGTTCAGAGCGTCTGAGACTCGGATCAACTTCCTCTTTGCGCCGACGCCTCAGACTGTGGCGAATCCTCTGTCGAGCTTTTACAACATCACATTCAATGGGCAGGGATTTGGGGGAGCGAATACTCCTCTGGGTATTTCCCAGAACATACCGCAAGGGCGTGGCGAAGGCCTTTATCAATTTCAAGATACGATGACCTGGACGCGTGGACGGCATACTCTGCGGATGGGCGCTGATATTGGACGTCAGATTGAGACGGATCTAGTTCCTCAGAATGCGTTGGGAGGCCTGATTTTTACGGCAGGAGGAGCGTTGTCTCCGCTTGATAACTTCCTGGATAACTATCTCGGTGCATCCGGTGCGGCAGGCAAGACGTTTGGACCAACGCGTGTCGATCCGCATAGCTGGAAGAGCGCGGCTTTTGCCCAGGACGATATCAAGGTGTGGACAGATCTCACAGTAAACATTGGAGTGCGCTACGACTATCTGACGAATCCGGAAAATTCGCTTAAGTATCCTGCGATCGATGTGAACAATCCGTTTGCGCCGATCGATACGGTGATTGCGGTAAAGGGCGACACCAACAATTTTGCGCCGCGCCTTGGCTTTGCGTGGAATCCGCACAAAGGCATGTTCAGCGATGGTAAGACGGTCTTCCATGGAGGAATAGGAGGGTTCTACGACACGGATTTTACGAACATCGTGGTCAACTCCGCACAGACATCGCCTAACGCCCCAACAGGTCTATTGACCATAACGACAGGACGTGGGTTAGGCAATGCGACTTCATTGCTCGATACGATAACGCCGGATCTGACACCGATGGACAGTGTGCTCAATGTCGCCAGCAATATGGTGAATCCGCTGACATGGCAGTGGAATGTCGGCTTCGAGAGACAACTGCCATGGCAACTCAAGGCCGCGGTGAATTACGTGGGAAATCATGGAGTGAAGCTCTTTGCTAACAGGCAGCTAAATTATTTTGTCAACGATTCACGCATCGACCCAGACAGGGGCGCTATCAGTGTTCGCGGGAGCTTTGCAGATTCGGAATATAACAGTGTGCAGACCGAAGTGTCGCGTCAGTTTTCACACGGTTTCTTCTTTCTTGGTACATATACATACGGCAAGGACCTGGATGATGCGTCGGAAGTATTTGCGACCTTTGCGTCACCGACTATGTATTCCGCAAATCTAGCAAGGTTGGGGCAGGACTGGGGTCCATCGGTCTGGGATCATCGTCATTACGCATCGTTTGTGTATTCGTGGACGCCGATTGGTTTTCATGCAGACAGTCGAACAGCTGACACATTGCTGAGTGTTTTTACACGACACTTCACGATTTCGGGTACTACCCAATTTCAATCTGGACCGCACAGCAGCTTTAACGTTGGCGGAATCGATATGAATAACGATGGCAGTACGGCGAACGATCGTCCACTTATAGGTAATCCGCATTTGCCAATCGATACGGTGGGGTTTGATGGGTTCTATTTCAGTTCGCCGGACTTTACCCCAGGAGTTTATTACGACGGCGTGACGGGCTTGCCTACTACAGCCGCGAACGAGCATTGGGTTGTGCCACACGGTGCGCAGTTCACGCAGTATGAAGTTGGCCGTAACAGCTTCTCCGATCCAGGCACGCAATATTGGAATATAGGCGTGGAGAAAGACGTTCCTGCATCGTGGTTTCACATGGAGCGCGGGATGTTTGTCTTCAAGGTTCAGGCGCAGAACTTTACAAATCACGATAACGTTGGCCCGCTGGACGTAAGCCTGTTGAATATCGGCACGCCGAGCTATCTCAATAAGCAGAATGCAATTGAACCGATGTTTCGTCATCTGCTTCTTTGGGCGAAATTCACCTTCTGAAGATAGCGAGAGATAGAGTGAGGCCGGAGCGAGACTCCGGCCTTTTCTCTTGTTCAAAACACATATTCTCAATTTGTGACGAACGGCACCGGAAGCCGAGTCAGTGACACGGGCCGGCCTGTGCGGGTGTTGGTTGGCGAGATGACAAGGGCTCCGGTAGTGGAACTCCGCTGATTCCGTAGGCGTACTCCTGTCGTCAATACGCAAAGATCGCATGGCGATCGTTCGCACAGAGAAGTGTTGACCATGCCGAGGGGTCGGGGCAATCGGAGGTGGGTCATGATTCGTACGATTCGCAGGATATTCATTGTGTGCGTTGTCTGCACGTTGACTACCTTACAGGTAAATGTTGTGCTGGCGGACAATGCGCCGCTTGGCAGCCCAAAGAAACTGGCATGGGTACGAGCGAGAGCGGAACACGGATTCATTGAGCAGGAGATCGAACTGGCTGCGACATACTTTGCGGGGCGCGGGGTAAGACAGGATTTTGCGCAGGCCGCGCACTGGTACGAGAAAGCTGCGAAGGCAGGTGAGCCCAGAGCACAGAACGAGATCGGCTACTTCTATCAAGCAGGTATCGGTGTGCCGGTTGATCTGACTCAGGCGGCACATTGGTATCAGCTTGCAGCAGCCTCTGGCTTAGTACAAGGTTCGGTCAACCTTGGTGTGCTGTATCTTACCGGCTCCGGTGTTGAGAAAAACCCATCGACGGCGATCAAACTCTTTACGAACGCATTTGAGCATGGATGCGGTACCGGGGCCTCGTACCTAGGAGAAATGTATCTCTATGGGATGGGTGTTGCAAAGGATGAAGCAGCCGCTGAAGGCTGGTATGAGGCTGGCCTTAAACTGCATGATCCGGTGGCGGCATACCGACTTGGCTTGCTTTACTCCGTCGATGAGAATCATCCGCGCGATTTGAGCAAGGCCGTCAAGTTTCTGCGGACCGCGACAGAGGGTGGATACGTGCCTGCGATGCACGCTCTTGGATATCAGCTGGTTCGCAATCCGGAGCTTGCGAACTCACCCAAAGAGGCACGGTCTCTGCTGGAAAAGGCGGCAGAATCCGGTGTATGGCGGTCTTCCATGCTGCTAGGCATTCTTGCCAGGGACGGCGCTGAGGGCAAGCCAGATGACGAGACTGCCTACTACTACTATCAAATCGCCTTGCGACAAGGGGGACCAGAAGCGCAACGACTGATTGTTCACGATCTCAAAGTACTTGAAGGAAAACTACCCACCGAGAGACGAGCAAATCTGGACTTGTCAGCCGATGCGTGGTTTGCTCAGCATCATCTGGATCTGCTGCTGATCCACAAGGATCCGAGTAGTTATCGCTATTTCCCGCCTGTTGCAGTAGCGGTTGCTCCTTCTGGAGTGTATGTGGGGCAACTGGTTCCACTTACGGTTAACTGATGTTACAGCCGTATGTAATCAGGGTGTTCATCCCACATACATGCTGGTTGTCACATGGCGTGTCTGAATCTAAAGCGCGAACGTTAGTATGCCACTAGCCGCGAACGAGGAGATGACCGCAATGAGCACGAACCCTCTAACACTGGAAAGAGCTTTGTCAGAAAGGGAGTTGTCGTGGGGAGAGAGAGGTGGCACGCTCAAGGGCATTCAGCCGCTCGATCTTGTCATACAGGCAAGCTTTCACGCAGATCCACGCCGCATCTTTCATGCGCTAACGGTGCCGGAGTATCTCGAGACGTGGATGGCGCTGCCTGACGCGAGTGTTAATTGCCACGTTGTCGCGCTGCGAGTCGCGAACAGTTTTCGCATTGATTTCTATCGGTCTAACGCGCTGGATGCAAGTGTTACTGGGTCGTTTCGAATTCAGAAGCAGGATAAGCTGCTCTTCACCTGGAGCAAGTTTGGTGAATCAGATGACGTGCACAGTATCGTCGACATTGTGCTGCAAGGATCGGTTGGTAGATGCACCCTTGAATTACGTCACTCGGGCCTGCGATCTGGTTCAGAGAGCCGATGGTATCAACGAATGTGGAGTGCGTCGCTTCAAAATCTGGCTATGCTTTTCTGAATTAGATCTTGATCGTGACAGGATACGGCGCGAGAGCCGATAAACAAGAACCAGTTCAAATATTTATGTCACAAATTCGCCAGCTCTAACTTACTGCATAAGTCGCTTCATCCCCGATACGGTTGGCTTCGTCCCAGTTTGCATAAACGAGCCGTCCAAATAGGTTGAATCTTAGTTTGAATTGCGTAAAGAATAGGAGCACTTAGGGGATGGCTCGCATTATCTCCAGTTGTACTGATGGAAGAGCCAGCACAGTAAAACGAAACAACCGAACTTCACGGTCGCAGTTGTTTCTTATTTGTTGTTCGACATTCTGGAGGAAAAGACGTGAAACGAGTCCATCTGGGAGTGATGTGTCTATTCGCTGTAACGGCGTGCTACTTCGCTTATGGTCAGTCTGCCTCTACAGCGCTACGTGGCGTGGTCAAAGATCCAGCAGGTGCATTGGTTCCGGGCGCCACAATTACCATTTCCGACCAGGCTACAGATAAAACACTAGCTGCTATTACCAATAGCGCAGGGCTTTATCAGTTTCCACAGATTCCGCCGGCGCGCTATCTCATCACTGTCTCAGCAGAGGGATTTGGCGCTCAATCGAAAACTGCCGATTTGCTTGTCAACCAACCGGCGACGATTGACTTCTCACTTTCAATGCAGGCAAATTCAGTGACGGTCGATGTGTCTGCGAGCGCACAGACTCTCAACATGACGGACGCGACTATCGGCAATTCGGTTGGGAACGAGACGATTGAGGCTCTGCCGATGGAAGGCCGCGATCCTAATTCACTGCTGAGCCTGCAGCCGGGCGTGTTGTTCATCGGGCAAAAGCCGAACACGGCGGATAGCAGGCAGGGTGCTGTAGCGGGTAGTCGCTCTGATCAGGGCAACGTAACGCTGGACGGGATTGATGACAACGATCAGATTAATGGGTTCGCGTTCTCAGGAGTATTGCGCTCGACACTCGACTCTACGGAGGAGTTCCGAGTGACTACGGCCGTCGGTTCAGCGGATGCCGGCAGATCATCAGGGGCCCAGGTGTCGTTGATTACAAAAAGCGGTACGAATAAATTCCATGGCGCGCTCTATGAGTACTATCGCCCGACAAATACCGTAGCGAATGATTTTTTTAACAAGAACAATCAGCTGGCTTCCGATACAGCCAATGTGCCGCAAAAGTATATATTGAATACTTTCGGTGGGAGCTTTGGCGGGCCAATCAAGAAGGACAAACTGTTCTTCTTTTTCAACTATGAGGGGCAACGCCGTGCCGTTGATGAGATCGTTGAGGCGACTGTGCCAACGGCGTCGTTCATGGCAGGGACGCTGCAGTATCAGTACGGCGATCAGAACGCAACACAGACGCTGTCGACGAGCCAGGTGCAGGCCTTGGATGCCGGGTGCACGACGCAGACCTTTGAGGGCGCGCCGGTTTGCCCTTGGGGGCCGGGCGTGAATCCGAATGTGATCTCGTACTACGGCCCCGTGCCAACGGCCACTGGCGCGGCAACAGGTGACGGTTTGAACAACGGCTCGCTCTTCTTTCCATCATCGAATCCGCTGACACAAAATACCAGCATCGCGAAGCTGGATTATGACCTCAACAGCAAGAACCATTTCTTTGCGCGCGGAAATCTGCAGAAGGACACTGTGGCAGGTATCGCAAATCTTCCGGGGCAGCCGGCCTCAAGCTTTACCGATGACAACACCAAAGGCTTTACGGTTGGATATACCTGGACGCCCAATGCTCATGTTGTGAACGATCTGCGTTATGGATATACGCGCCAGGGGTATCAAATCGCGGGCCTCGGACAAGGGGATTACACCGTGTTCCGATTTCTGACGCAGCCTACTGCGCAGACGCGCGCGACAATTGTCCATGTGCCCGTGCATAACATTGTCGACACATTGAGCTGGACGCTGGGAACACATACGATTGCAGCGGGTGGGAATTGGCGTCTGATCCAGAATCAACGTGGCACAGATCTCAATTCTTATAACGGAGCTTCGACCAACCCCTTCTGGCTCGGCGGCAATGCGCCGGACCCGAATGCGGTGCTTGGCCTGCCAGCTGTTGGAGGCGGATTTACGGACTCATGGGAGATTGCGTTCGCGAGCCTTGTTGGCACCGTGCCGGAGCTGACGAATGCTTATAACTACAAGGTGGCTTCAGCGACGTCAGCCGATCTGTTGCCTGATGGGACGTTTATCGATCGCGATTTCAAAACGAATGAATTTGAGTATTATCTGCAGGACACGTGGCGTATTCGGCCCAACCTAACGATTACATTTGGCGCTCGTCACACAATTCTGCAGACGCCGTATGAAACGAATGGACAGGAAGTGTCGCCCACGGTGGATACTCACGCGTGGTTCAAGGAGCGGGGATCCGCCGCCTCACAAGGAAATATTTCGCAGGATTCGCTTGAATTCGTTCCGTGGGGGAAAGCAAACCATCAGCCGGCCTTTTGGCCCAAGCAGAAGCTCAACATAGCGCCGCGTCTTTCCGTTGTCTATGCACCCGATTCGAAGACGTCTATTCGCGCGGGAGCCGGAATCTATTTTGATCACTATGGCCAGGGCCTGGTTAATTCTTACGATCAGCAAGGATCTTTCGGCCTGAGCACGGCGCTCTCAAATCCAGCCTCCAGCCTCGGTTATCAGACCGCGCCACGCTTCACCGGTCCTCATGATCTACCGGCGATCCCACTGCCGCCGGCAGTTACGACAGAAATGTTTCCTTACACACCGCCGGCGTTATTTGGAATTAGCTGGGGCATTGACAACCATTTGAAGACGCCGTATTCGGAATCTTTCGATCTTTCCTTTCAACGAGAGTTGCCAGGCGGCTTCCTGTTCGAGGAAGCATATGTGGGCCGCATCGGAAGACACCTGTTGCAGCAATTGGACCTTGCTGAGCCTGTAAATTACAACGATCCGCAGGGAGCGGGAGACTACTTCACGGCAGCCACCATGCTCTCGAAACTGGTGGATGCGCACGGGACGGACCCTTGCGTTTCGGTACCCAAGATCCAGTACTTCGAAGATGTCTTCAGCTATATGGCAGGATTCAATCCGGACACTGAGAGCGATGGGGTGACGCCGAATCCTTGTCCAACACCTGGAGCATCCGCGACGCAGGCCATCTACACCTATGAGTGGGCGCCATTCCGGCAGTCGGCGGGAGAGACTAGTCCGCTGGCTAATCTGGACTTCTTCTGCGGCGATCAAGCGTACACGTATAACTGCCCCGCGCAGTCGCGGTTCTGGCAGAGCCAGTTCTCATCCTTATATGCCTGGTCGACTATTGGCGTCAGCTCCTACAATGCGCTGCAGTTTACGCTGCGTCATCCTTCCTCACACGGGCTGACTCTGGATGTCAGCTATACGCTTTCCAAGTCCATTGACATGAACTCGGGGACGGAGAGGAATAACGAACTGACTCCTGGTGTAGTGGTTGACAACAACTTTGTAGGCTCAGCGATTCAGAACTCATGGAATCCAAAGCTGAACAGAGCGGTTTCGGACTTTGACACGCGTCATCTGCTGACAACGGACTGGGTGTACGTCTTGCCAGTGGGCCGTGGCAAGACTTATCTCTCAAACACCAACCGCCTGGTGGATGCACTTATCGGCGGCTGGCAGTTTGCCGGCCTCAACCGGTGGACGAGTGGCCTGCCTTATTCCTTTACTGAACCTGGCTGGTCGACTGACTGGCAACTTGAGGGCTATGGCGTGCGGACTGCTCCCTTCAAAACGCGTAAACACCTGGTCAATGGCCTGCCACAGCTTTTTGACAATCCAGCTCAGATCGCAAATGGCTTCGCTTTTGGCAACCCTGTGCGTGCTCCTTATCCGGGTGAGGCAGGGCAGCGCAACGGCTTCCGCGGCGATGGGTATTTCGACATCGACTCCTCGCTGAGCAAGACGTGGAATCTGGCAGAGCGCACCAAGCTGAAGTTTGCGTGGGAGGTCTACAACGTGTCGAATAGCACGCGCTTCGACGTCAGCCCTGCGGGCCTCAATGCAGGTCTTGGCAGCGGGGCGATTTCTATCGGCTATTATGCGCAAAGTCTGACCACATATCGTCGCATGCAGTTTGGTCTTCGTCTCGATTTCTAGAGGTGCCTGATTCAACGCCGCCGGACATATGCGTCGGCGGCGTTGATGCGATGGAAGCAGGATTCCTTTTCTATTTGATTATTTGTGACGAACGGCATAAATGTTGGGATAGAGTGCATTCCTGACAGGGTGCAACCCCTTCGGCGGGCTATGAGCGCTGCTGAGGCTGGGAACCCTGCCGATTACCCGCGCGTATCTTCTGCGTCTACCACGCATTGCCGCCAAGTTCGCGGCGAAGTCCGGGTCTGCTACTGCAAAAACATTTGGCTAAGGCACGGCAGGCTTGCGTGGTGGTAATTCCAGGTCGCCTGGATGCATACTTCCAGGTGGAGAAAGAGAGTCGAGGGTTTCACACTGACATTTCTTGAAAGACTGAAAGCACGTTCACAGCCGCTATTCCTTCATCCCGTGATCTTTATCAGCGGCTTTGTTTGCCTGGGGTTACTGTTTGCCTTACAGAGTTGGAACAGTGCGCGCATCTGGAGCTACCGGTTAGACCTGGGACTGCTGCTCAAAGCGTGGGGCGTGCAGTATTTCATCTGGGGCACGATCTGCTGGCTGCTGTGGTTCTGGTATGGCCCGCGAATACAGCAACTGACGATATGGCGAATGGTGGCAGCGGTTCTTCCATTCAGCATTTTGGTCGCCGTTGTCGAGGAGATGCTATGGGTATATTGCATTCCCAACTGGCCCATTCGGCGCAGGGAGATGGACTACTGGAAACGCCTGACGTTCATGCTCGATGGCGAGATGGTCGACAACCTTGTGATCTTCTGGTGCACATTTTTTCTGGTTCGCGGTATCGGATACTACCAGAAATTTCGCGAAAAAGAGCATGCAGCAGCACAGCTGGAGATTGAAGTAATACAGGCGCAGATGCGGGCTTTGCGCATGCAGTTGAACCCACATTTTTTATTCAATACGCTTAACAGCATTTCAAGCCTCATGCGAACTGATGTTGCTGCAGCCGACACAATGCTTGAACAATTGAGCAGCCTTTTGCGTATAGCTTTGGAACGTCGTGAAGTTCAGTTAATTCCTCTTACGGATGAGATGGAGTTTGTGGAGATGTATCTGGAAATACAGGATCAAAGATACACAGGCCGCATTCGAGAAGAGATCCGGATTGACCCGGAGTTGCACGATGCCCTCGTGCCGGCCATGATCCTGCAGCCGATCGTCGAAAACGCATTCGCACATGGCCTGTCGAGGCTGGACAGCGGGGGGCTGCTGGTCGTTGAGGCGCGGCGTGAAAATGAAAATCTAAAACTTACGGTGCTGAACAACGGAGCGGGAGTAAACGCGGAGATGGCCACGGCCAGGTCAAGCCAGGGAGTTGGCCTTGCGAATGTCAAGAATCGCCTGTGGCTGCATTACGGTGCTGATCAGATGTTCTCTCTGGATGAAATCGATACTGGAAAGGTTTTGGCGACGATTACGCTTCCATTGCAGTTTGCCAAGAGTCCAACAGCAAAATTCACAGGGTATGGTGTGTGATGATCTATGCCGTGGTTGCAGACGACGAGTTACTTGCTAGACAGAAGCTCCGGCAGTTGTTGCGCGAAGAACCGGAGATCGACGTTGTTGGCGAAAGCGCCTCAGCCATGGAAACAATTGAACTGGTGCGCATGACGCAGCCGGATCTGCTCTTTCTGGATATACGTATGCCCGGCATGGATGGCTTCGACATCATCGGGGCTTTGATGGCAGAGCCGAATCTACCAATGCCGCGAATCATTTTCACGACAGCGTATGATAGCTACGCCCTGCGTGCATTCGAGATTCATGCTGTCGATTATCTTCTAAAGCCTTTCACGTTTGAGCGCCTGCATTCAGCGGTTGACAGCGCGCGTCAGCAACTCCAGGCGGCGAAGCACGCTCCTGCCCGCGATGATCTCGCCAAGACAAACGGACATCAATACACGAAGCGCATCGTCTTTAAGTCACGCGGTAGAATTCTGTTCTTGCCTGTACCGGAGATTCGGTGGATTGGGGCGGAAGAAAATTACGTGCGCATCTGCACGCAGTCGGAGACGCATCTTCTGCGTGAGACCATGAGCAGGATTGAAGAGAGACTGGATCCGCAGATGTTTCTTCGCGTACATCGCTCATCGATTGTCAATCTACAGTACGTCAAAGAGGTGCGAACGGATGCCGATGGGGAGTGTATGGTCATCCTTGTCAACGGCCAGAAGATCGCGATGAGCCGTAGCTACCGCTCACGCATTCAGGAGTGGCTGCATCGCTAAGATTTGAATATCTCCTGGCGAGGCTCTTCTTCCATAGAATTGACGAGCAGGCTGCCGATTCTATCATTCACGAAGAACGTTGATTGCGGCGGCGCCCAGGGCCAGTTGCGAGAAGATCTGAGTCCAATCGAGTAAGCCACGCAGTGCCGTCGGACGAATTGTCTTATCGGGCACGACAATTGTATCGCCAGGGTTCAACGTAAGAGATTTCCATTGTCCTTTGGACGCGTCACGGCTGACCACTGATCCATCGGCTCGAATGACGAACGTTCGATGGGAATCCGCATTGCGATCGGGACCACCAGCCAGCGTCAGGTAATGAGCTGTAGACCCGCCGGTGCCATAGAGAAAGGAGTTCTGATCGTATACTGCGCCCACGACATTCACTGTGGCAGGTTGTGAGGGTACGAGGAAACGGTCCCCATTTTCGAGAGCAATCGCTGGGACGTCGTCGAGACTGCTGCTATCTGGGCGAAAGGTCATAACAACACGGCCAGTAGCGCGGATGAGTTTGAGGCGTGCGATCAATTGCTGCTCCGCCGCGGTTGCCGCGGTTGCGCTGGCAAGCGTACCTGCCGACGATGACGGTGCGACAGTCAAAGCGAGATTACCGCGTTCTGAATCCAGATCGACACGTTGTACGTACTCGTCAATCCGCTCCTGTTGCAGCTTTCGCGTGGACTCGCGGTCAAATTCGGAACCGTACAGGTAAGCATTGTGGGTAAACCCGCCGGCACGGCTGACGAGATCACGGAGAGTTTCACCAGGCCGTACGCTGTAGATACCAGCGTGCACAAACTCACCTTCCAGACGGATGTACTTGGTTTGCTGTTCCTGTGGAACGCGAATATCCGCATGGGAAAAGACGGTGACTGCATCGCCGGGTTCGAGAGCAAGATCTTGGCTACTATCGTGGTCGATAAGATGCCCCAGATCGAAGGGAACCAGAGAAGTCTTTAATGTTTTGGAATCAAGGCGCTCAATGACAGCGTAGCTCCAGTAGATTTCGGCAACATTCAGGCGTACATCTGTTCGCTTTGTCTGTGTCGTCGCATCTTCGCCGGGCTGCCTCAGTTGGGAAGCAACTGAACCCTCGCTTGCTTGTTGCCGGTCTGCGCGTTGATTCTCGTTGCCGGTGTAGTTCGGATCCTGTCTATCTGAAGCTGAGAGATCGGCGGCTAGAGCGTCTTGCGCAGACATCCAGCTGAGAGACTGATCGTATGAATTATCAACATTCGGATACTGATTGACATTGCCTGAAGGATTGTTCGGATTTGGGGTCTGCCCATCCGGGGTGTTGGTATACGGATAGTGGGGCGAAAACGGATTACTTCGGTTTGGCCGTCGCTGATTCTCGTCAAAGTTCGGAATGAAAGGCTCAAATTCAGGGGTTGGCAATCCCAGATGGCTGCGTTTCCACCAATAGTCCCGACTTAGCAGGGAGTCGCGATCTGGAATCAGGTCGCTCAAATGCATGCCAGGATGCCAAGCAAAGCGCCCTGGATTTGCCACGTTTCCTCGAAGTGTGACTGTCTTCTGATACGCCGGCACTACCGCGTAGACGCGGACAATATCGCTGTCAGACAGCGGTATGGCCATTCCGGTGGTATCGAACGTAAACTCCATCGCCTGGCGGATCTGATGATCCCCTAGCCGCTCCACGGAGATGCGTGTACTCGCAGCAACTGCGGTTGTTTTGCCGGCGGCGTCGATGAGGTCCGCGATAGTTTCCTTGCCGTGAAGTTCGTAAATGCCGGGGCTATGCACGCTCCCTGTAATTGCCACTTGCGGTCCTGTGGGTGGAATAAAGAGGACATCCTCGGGCAGTAGCCGTGCGTCATTCGATTTATCACCATGAATCAGGAGGGCATAAAGATCGAAGTCAACAACGGTTTTTCCATCGCGCCGTAGTTCGATGTGACGTAACGATCCTTGCGCCGACGGGCCACCGCTCGCGAACAGAGCATCGATCAGGGAACTGAGCGAACTGACCGTGTAGGCGCCGGGTCGTCGCGCTTGTCCCGTAACATAGACCTGCATCGAGCGGATGCGCCCCATGTCCACAGCCAGGTCAAAGTTCCGATAAACTCGACCGACTGCGGAGCGTAGATGCTGATCGAGTTGAGAAAATGTGAGGCCGGCTACATGAACAGCGCCTGCCTCTGGAAGATAGATATCCCCAGAGCGATCTACGCGCAGATTTCCTGAGTACGTGATCTGCCCCCAGATGCGAACGCGGAGTTCATCATTTGGTCCTACAACGTAATCAGAAGTTACTGGAGTGAGATCGCTGGGGGCGAACGTCGTCGGCACGTTCCGAAAGAGCTTTGCACCATAAATGGGCAGCACCTGCCCCGTAGTTGCTGCGACAAATTTCTGAAACTCCGTCAGTGGCTCTGGGGGCAACTGCTGGCGCGACTGTGAAGTTCTTGTTCTTTCCTGACTGCCGATGTATTCGCTCTCAGCCTGACCTGCCACAGAGTTCGGGCGGTTCACTGGCTGAGGCTGCTGTCTCGAAGTCTGGGGAGAAGGGGCAGTGCAACTTTGGCTGCCATCGGCAAGTATCGTAGGAAACGTGCCGCTGGAGCATTGTGTTGAATTCTGCAGGCCATCAGAGGAGTCGATTCCAACGGGATTTTGAGAATCGCTCTGGGCTGCCAGAGTGCTGGCTACCAACAGGGCCGCGCATGCGAACAAACGCCTAAACAAGATTTTCTTCATCTCTCGATTTGGTAACCTCCCTGCAACTCCCGCTATTGATGCGGAGGCCTGGGATGAGTGCGAAGATCAACCCGGCCAGCAGGAAGTAGTTCTTTCTTCACTACTATATATGGAGCGCCAACTGCCGGACTCCAATTCGGGCACAGCAATAATCCAGCCTATGCCGGCGCCGCCGATCAGACTATCTCATTTCATATGCGATCATCGGGCGCCTACCCGGCCGAGCACAGCAGGAATGGTTCTGCAGATAATGCTCAGGTCGGTGAGCAGGCTCCAGTTTGCTACGTAGGAGGCGTCCAGATTGGCCCGAACCGCGAAGGTCACGTTACTTCGCCCTGACACCTGCCACAATCCTGAGAGCCCTGGAGCTGCAACGAGGTAGTAGTGGCGCAAGTTCCCATACAGGGGAATCTCGGCCTCAACGACAGGGCGAGGTCCAATCAACGACATTTCACCGCGGAGCACGTTGAACAGCTGAGGGAGTTCGTCCAGACTCCAGCGCCGGAGGAAGCCACCGACTGCCGTGATGCGCGGGTCATGCTCAATTTTGTGAATTCGCCAGTGCAGTAGAACTCCGCGAGACTGCGCAGACGTCGATGGCTCCTGCGATGCGCGAGCCGCATGCATGGAGCGAAATTTCCAAATTTGAAAAGGCCGCCCGCCGCGCCCGACCCGCAATTCACGATAGAAGACCGAACCCCTTGACGTGAGGGCCACTGCCGCCGCAATAAGAACCCCGGGAACAAAACTTATCGCGATCATCAATACTGCGCCGATGATATCGATGATCCGCTTGACATATCGATAGCGCCAGGAGTGCACACGCATTTGCGTGGGCAGAAGCGCTAATTTCAGGTGCCGATTTTCAGAAACAACTGTATTTCCGTCGAATGACATCTCGACGAAGTCAAAATCGGACTCCAGCTGGATTTCACACTCGCCCATTGAGCCTCTTGGCAGAAAATTGTCTGGTAACTGAGTTGTAAATCCTTACATGATTTTGTTACCTGTGCATTAAACCAATGCTTGGCTTTCGTTCAGCCCAGAAATGGTCGGCTAGCCTAACAGCCCTCCTCCGTCACTTGCGGAGGGTAATCGTGCATTCTGCCGCACTGACCTTGCCACAATAGCGATCGAGCGGGCGCTACACAATACCAACTCGAATTTTTGACGCCTAAAGCACAGATTTGGTTATCTGTAGAACTTCTACCACTCTTTGAACCACTGTGCCAAACCTCAAGATCTATACAAAGCCAGCCGGTCATAGCGAAGGTCGGTAGGAGATGCCCGATGATGCATCGAGCAAATAATCAGTCGATGAAGAATCGAGTATGAACATTCGAACCCTGCTAGCCGCGAAAAATGACCGTCTCTTACTCATCGACCCCTGTAGCGTAACACATGGGGTAGGCCGCCTAGCACCATAATTCTTGAGGAGTTTACTTGACAGCTAATGGAGTTATACACACTCAGCGGAAAGTGTTTATCACTATCTAAATACTTTAACTGCTTGATTCGTTCAGATTGGTATGACCAATGCTTGATTAGGAAACAGTAGCGAATAACTAAGATGTTTTCCTTTTTGGAACTGGAGTTTCTAAATGGAGTCGTGTTCAAACGGAAAACAAAAGACGAAAGGTCTCCCTGTGCGTAGCGCAATCTGTTCTCTCAGGGGGTATTACAAGATCTGTCTGACGTCTGAAGCTTCGGTTCGTCTACCTTGCCGTTTGACTCGCCGTATCGGTACTCACGATATTGAGCAGCACCGGTGGGGAGGGATGCATCGTTGACGAATTCGACTCGACGGTGCCAACAACATAAATTGGCTGGCTGACAGGCTTCGCCCAATCCTCAGCATGGAGAGTAAAGGTACGGCTGGATTGGGTCTCGGTAACCAGGACACCGTTTAATCCGACATTAACCACCCGGACGCCGGGAGGAAGGTTTTGGACGAAGCACGGCACGCGGCCTTTGAAGCCGTTGTGGCGATCGACGTGAAGCGTGACGGTGACATCTTTGCCGGGTTCGATGGAGACTGCATTTGATTCTGTTGTCACCACTACGTCGGGTGACGGAGTGATCGAGGCAACTTGTAGAGCCGTCTCATCATTCTGGTTCGCCAGTCGGATCACGTCACGGCCATTCAAATATGCATGACCGACAATCTCTATGGGCGCAGGGTATCCGTTCAGCGGTGCATCTGGAGTAGCTGACAGGACAATGACTGTCGAATCCATCCCAGGTGGAATCGTGGCCTTATTGGCCGTGACTCCGGGTGGCAGGCCTTTTACTTCGATATCGATGGGGAGTTCCTCGCCGCGTCTTGAAACCAGGGAGACCGTTATGAGGGTTGAGCCGCCTTGTGGAATGTTCGGATTCCTCGGTTCTGCTTTGAGCCGATAATCGGGAATCTCATCCCGAATCGTCAAACGATAAGCAAAATCGGGACCTTCCATACCCCGGACATCTTTCAGGTGAAGGAAATAGTCGCCGTCAGATGGAGCGACGAAATCCAACCCGGAGTCTGCTCCATAGCCGGGTCCTCCGTCGTCGTTGCGCCAGGTCAGATGAAAGGTCGGCAAACCATTGGACGGAAGATCTGCGTCCGGAGGCAGAATTTGTGCTTTATAGACAGGCGTGTTTACGGCATGGACGTCAGGCGATGTTCCAAGATAGGAGACACGCAGGTCATCCATGCCTTTCAGAAGGGTGTCGGCGTCTGGCTGATCGGGAATGAAATCGATACGATTGAGTTCATCTCCGATCATCAGGTAGTCCCCCTCGTGGAGTTCTGAGGTGGAAACGAATCGGGTATTGACGCTTCTGGAATCTCTATCGGCGAGTGTAGTGGTGGTTTGATTTAAGCATCGAATCGTTGCGCGCGGGATCGAATTTCCGTGTTCATCCAGAACTTCGATCACGGAATCCAGAGCAGAACCGAGACGTGCGGCAGCGACATCGATGGTCAGGCGTTCGCCTGTCTTGGCGTGGAAGCGGAAGTAGTCTTCATCAGAATCGCTTCCGGCGATCGCCCCACCGTCGATATGTCCATTGATCGTGATGGGAAGAGATACGACTTGAGCCTGAGGGATGGTGTTATTTGGCTCCTGCTCCAGAGACTCAGGCTCATTGCCGACTGCGATCTTTGCTTCATTGAGTTGATGAACTCCGCCATTGCCGATTACGAGAGGCGTCGTTGTCCAGCCCTCGGCCAACTTCGGAGTTTCTACGTTTACCTCGCGAATGCCACCTAGATTGATGCCTTGTACTGAAACCTGCGCAGTCTCACCAGCCCGGACGCCAAGCGGGAAGAAGCTGGTGACATAAGGCAGACGACCTGCATTCATGCGATAGAAATAACCCTTTCCGCCGTCGTGGTTGCGATCAGTGATCGATACGATAAATTTTCCATCACTATTTAGCTTGTAGTGCAATGTGGCGTCGGCGGTTGAAGCATTTTCGCCTGCCTTAGCCAGGAGATGGCCTGAGATGTCACTTAACGTAAGCATGGATTTCAGGTCAGAACCGAGCTGCGAGGCTACTACTTGAAACAGAACCTCTTCGCCTTGCTTACCCTGAAACTGGTAGCTATCGTTGTCGCCGGGAGCTGCGATGTTTCCAATCAACGTAGCCGGTAATGCGACCACTTCGAGTTGAGCCGATGAATCCATCGTGGAATTTTCTCGAGCTTTGACCTCTGGTAGAGTGCCTACGGCCAACACCATTGTGTTCGTTGTTCCCAACGGTGTCTTGATGCGGAAGCGATGAATACCTGGCGTCGCATCTCCTGCAATTGTGAGTTCAAGTCTGGCGGTCTGCTTCTTGCCAAACGGCACCTGTGCGCCCAGGTCTTCACCGGCTCGCGGTGCGGCTATCTTTTCGGGGATATCTGTAATTTGAGTGATCTTTCCTTGCATACCTGGCGAGTCGAAGAGGATCTCTGTGGCGTCTGAGAGGTTGCGCCCATCCGCTGTGAAGGTGGCTGTGGTTCCGCGTTGCATTCCGGCAGGCGAAATTCGAGAGATGCTCGGTGGAATGATGGGGAGACGCACTGGATCTTCTGCGCATAACGGACGACCGATAATGAGCAGTGATGCAAGACAGAGTGTCGATACGGTTGTTCGAAGAAACAAAATGTTGGTGGCTCTGGCCCTATTGTTGGTTGAAAATGTCAGAGTACTGATTTTCATTTTCCCGCCTCACTAGCCTGCTTTTGATTGGTTCGTTGAGGAGGATCGAAGACAGTCATCGGGTCTTTCATTGGCTTGTAGCTCTTGGCGTCATAGAGACTGAGCGAACCATCGTAACGGCCTGCCGCTAGCCATTTTCCATCCGGGCTGATCGCGAGCGCCTGAACCCAATCCGATTGTTTGTCGATAACGCCGATTGGATTCAGTGTTGCGGCATCGCGGAATCGGATCGAACCGTCAGACGAGGCTGTGACGATCGTCTTGTCATCAGGTGACCAGATGAGAGCGAGAAGCCCATCTTCATCGGCAATCAGAGAGCGGCTTAGGTGACCATCGTCCTCTGCCAGACGCCAGATGTAGATCGTCTTGTCATATCCCGCTGACGCCACCTGGTCGCCGGATGCAGAAAAGGCAACGCTGGTCAGGCCATCCAGGGCGTCGCTCACGGTATAGAGACGCTTGCCGGTTGCGACGTTCCATATCTTTACAGTTCTGTCTTGTGATGCAGATGCGAGGCGCTTTCCATCAGGACTGAACGCTACTGCAAATACAGCGTCGATATGATCCTGCAGATTGATCAACTCTTTGCCCGCTGCTACATCCCAGAGCTTCACCATTCTGTCGTAGCTTCCGGAAGCGAGGAGCTTTCCGTCAGGACTCCAGGCAATCGAGTAGATACAGTCCTTGTGCCCCTGCAATGTCTTCAGAAGTTGATGAGTTTGTACGTTCCATATCTTGATTTCACCCTGGCTCTGCGGCGCTCCACCGGCTGCTGCAATGAGTGAGCCATCGGGACTGAAGGCAATCGAGCGCACATAGTCCGCATGACCGGGCAGTGTGGCAATCAGGTTCTCTGATGCCGGATCGATCAGGCGGACCTGCTGGTACCCACCAACTGCCAGTAGGTCTCCAGTAGGCGAAAACCTTACCGAAGTCACAGGTGAGACCACTTTGACCTCAGGGTGAATATCCGGAATGGATGGCTGCTTGAAAACTTCTGTTGTCTCGTTTGCAGCTGGACCCGGGGCGCCCACATCAATCCATGCTTTTAGAATGGCCACCTGTGCTGGTAGAAGCGGATCCGACTCGAGCGGCATCTGCGGATCATCTTCACCTTCGATCATGCGAATCATGCGGCTTGCCTTCGCGTCATGAGGAAGGATGACCTGCCCATGCTTGCCACCCCTCATCAATGAGTCATAGCTGTCCATAACGAGGCCGCCCTTGTGACGAGTACTCGAGTGGCAGCTTCCGCAATTCTTGTTGAGCAGTGGAGCGATCTCCTGACTGTAGCCTGGCGAACTATGAGCGGGCGTTGTTGCCGCTATTACGGCGGGGATCGGTGCAGTAAGATATGCGACTGTTCCGATTATGGCGACACCTGCGCAGGCCATCCCAATTTCAACTGTTTTCTGAATGACTCGGCGGTTCAGCATCGCGACTCCATAGAAAAATCAGTGATTGAACATGAACTCTTTGCTGGTTAACAATGCCCACGACATGTCAATCAATGCGGCTCTGCGTGGATCGTCAACCCCCATGAGCTTTTCCTGCTCGGCAGAAGCAAGAGCCTGAACAAGGTTGGAGCGCTCGGTTTCTGTTGGTGGGCGGCTGAGGGAACTTAGATATAGATAATCAATGATCTGCGCGTCAGAGAAGCCAAGGTGAATCAGCATGTCGAGTGAATTGTTTGAATCGCGCAATTTGTTATTGAGAGTGTCTCCGTTGATGATGTGGAGCGCCTGGGTAATCGTGGGGACGGAGGTGCGCTCACTCTCCCTTGTTTGTTGCCGAATCGGCCGTCCGAACGCGGTGAGAAAGTAGGACTTCACTGCGGTGTCGGGCAGTTGCATTCCCCGCATGCCTACGGGGTAGCCGTCGAATTTCTCGGGGACTTGAGTCACCTGCGAATAGGCATCGAGGAGGACTTCAGCAGGAAGCCGCTTTATGGCGTAGTGTGAGCCGTACTTGTCGTCTTCAATATTCTCTTTGAGAGGCTTTGATGAAGTCTGATATGCGGCTGATTGCATGATGGTTCGAATGAGGTAGTCGACGTCATAATTGTGTGCGAGGAAGTCCTGCACCAGTGCATCTAGCAGTTCTTCATTGGTGGCTGGATTTGTGTCGCGCAGGTCATCGACTGGCTCAATCAAGCCACGGCCCATGAAATTGCGCCACACCCGATTGACGATGTTGCGGGCGAAAAACGGATTCTCTGGAGACGTGAGCCATTTGGCGAAATAGAGACGGGTATCGCCGGGGGTATCGGTCGAGAGAGCGACCGCATCCAGCGGCTTCGGTGGCAGAGGGATCATCAGGCGGTCATCCATGAACTCGCCGGTGGGTGCAGAGTAGACGGTGACGTCATTGAAGAGCGGGCCGACTGCGGTGCGGAATCCAGATGGGGCAAAGGTCTTCAGGCGCACTCGGGCGAAGAGATTGGCCATGCCGTAGTAGTCTTTTTGCGTCCACTTCGCGAGCGGGTGATTATGGCAATGCGCACAACTGATGTTGATGCCCATAAAGGCCTGAGCCATGTTCTCAGAAGTATCAAGAGGGTCACGGTGGATGAGCCAGTAGTTAGCCGCGCCATTCTGCATCGTGTTACCTGAGGCGGCGATAACCTGCGATGCGAATTTATTCCATGGCTTGTTAGTTGCGACGCTGTCACGAATCCAGTTGTAATAACTCCACATTTCATCGCTGGTAAGATGATTGCTTGAAACCAGCAGTAAGTCGGACCACTTATAAGCCCAATAATCTATAAACTCGGGCCGCCGCATCAGATTATCGATCAGCTGATTTCGTTTGTCTGTTGAGGGATTCTTCAGGAATGCTTCAACCTCCGAGGGCTTAGGCAGAATTCCCGCCGCATCCAGGTAGGCTCGTCTCATGAACTCTGCATCAGTGGCAAGAGGCGAAGGAGGAATGTGCAGAGTCTGTAAATGCTTCAGAATCGCATCGTCGATGTAGTTGTTGCGAGGTGCCTTGGTAAAGATCGCTTGTTGCAGCCTGTGAGGGAATGGAATGCGGAGTCTGGAAAATGTGACGTGGCTCTGATACCAGACGGTGACCGGGGCTTCGCCATATCCGTGCATCGTCACGTGGCCTTTGCCGTCCACACTGGCAACACCTTCGTCGCCGCTGTCGAACTTGGCCCACTGTGTGACGTCTGAGGTGTGACCATCTGAAAATGTTGCCTCAACAACCAGCTGCTGTTCCGCTCCAGGGCGAAGGGAAGCCTCGCGAGGCAATACCTCAATGCCCGTAACCAATGCGTCGGAACTCTGCGGTGTTGGCATTCCCTGCGCCAGCCATCCTGCTATCGCCTTGTATTCAGATGAGTCGATCTCAAATCGCTTTCCGCCTCCGTGGGGAACAGTCAGAGTTGGCTTGAGCAGGATCAGACTTTT
>Ga0206933_1012_pt1 | contig 56022 bp, 40 predicted proteins | sample Alteio_BWOrgHeat_15_FD_152937 | JGI IMG/M metagenome (GOLD analysis project Ga0206933, IMG submission 152937) | Enriched cells from forest soil in Barre Woods Harvard Forest LTER site, Petersham, Massachusetts, United States -... | ecosystem: Environmental > Terrestrial > Soil > Temperate forest >... | reverse complement strand
CTCCATGCAAGTGCGGAGAGATCCATCGAGCGGAAACAGGATGCAAAGGAGAACTGCAATGGGTGAAATGTTGGTTGGAATAGAAGCCCTGGAAGGATTGGTACTCACTGTCCTGGGACATCTAAGAAATGGAAAGATCGAAGACGCGGTCGCCCGTTTTGCAGAAGAGTTCAGCTTCAAGGACCACGGGGTTGACCTGGAATTCACGAACAAGGAGCGCTTGGCTGAATTCTTCCGAAAGGCACGGGAACTGTACCCAGACTCTTTGGTGCAGACCGACACAATCTTCGTGAGCGGCGATCGCGTAATCACGGAATGGACACTTCAAGCCAATGTAAAAGAGCCTGGCTACTACGCCGGAGTCTCACTAACGTTTCCGGTTTCGGTGCACGGGGTCTCCGTCGTGCGGATGGACAATGGGGAAATAGCCGACTGGTCGGATTACTACGACAAACTCACCTCCCGACGCACGGCCTTGGCTTCATATTTCACGGAATGGGTAGAACTCTGAACGGTGCTGTGCCGCTGAAGGAGTCGCGTGGAGAGAACCAAGTGCGGGAAGGGTGGGGAAAGCCTTATTGAGCTATTCAAGTCGATCAGTGTTCTCGGCCATGCGGCTCAAGTGCTGTCGCCGGCGAACACATTGGCGATTATGCGCGAACCAAGAACCATGTCAGGCAAGAAGAGCGTTCTCGATACTAATATCTAGGGATAGAGCGACCATTCGGAAAACCTCATGACTTCCATGATCAAAATCCTTCTTCAGACCGATTCGGATTATGTCTACACGTTCCTGAGAATCATCGCGGGTATCATCGTCTTTCCCTATGGCATGCAGAAGCTTTTCGGATGGTTTAGCGCCCCGGGATTTGGCCCCCCAGGAATCAACGCCGCTCTTGCACAGCTCACGGCGAAAAACATTCCTAAATCTGTTGCGTGGCTCATCATCATCGGGCAGTCATTCGGAAGTATTGCCCTTATCTCCGGCTTTTTAGGAAGAATCGCTGCCGGTGGACTGTTCATCATCTTCACCGGTGCACTCATGGTTCATTTGCCTGATGGGTGGACGCTGAATTGGTTTGGATCAAAAAGGGGAGAAGGAATTGAGTATTTTGTATTGCTCCTGTCAGTTCTCTTGGTCATCGTCCTCAAAGGCAGTGGTGCGTTATCAATAGATTGTTGGCTGGCAAGATGACATTGTGCGCGACAACATCATCAGTTCTGTTAAACGCCCACACAGCCTGGAGGTTCTCTCTTCGCGCTAAATCGCTAGTGCGCTCAATGACGAATTGGTAACGAGAAAGTCGGTAAGTGTACCGCGATCTCATGACCGGGCCGGCGCGGGAAAAATCGGACAGATCGTCAATGCTCTATCACTTTCTCGACCAGTGCGATCGTCAACCTCTGCATCATGCCGAGCATGGAAAGACAACCGTTGACGTGCGCCCGAATCGATTCTTGCTCGTCTGGCGCACCATATTTCACACCATAGAGCCACATTGAGGTTAAGCAAGTCTTGACGTTTCGCGCGATCTACTCCGGACCCGAAGAGGTTCTAGTCATGGCCAAGATTCATTCGACAGCTCACATCAGTAGCGAATAGTTCAGTCAAGCAATGGATGCCCTTGACCACTCAATTCTGCTTACTTTTCCGTTCGTTGCGGATGTCTTTATCGACGTTACCGCAAATCACGGCAGAGACGGCCTAGGTCTCGAGAAGTGATTCCTCATCACCAGCCTCTGGCTAGACCTGCCCCATACCGCCATCGGCAAACAATTCCGCTCCAGTAACAAAACTGCTGTCATCCGAAGCAAGGAACAACACAGCTTTCGCGATCTCCTCGACGCGCGCCAAGCGTCCAAGAGGAACCGTCTGAGCCAGGCTCTGAATTCGCTGCTGGGCAGCCGCGTTGCCTTTGACCGCCTCCCGTAGGCCGTCCGTGTCGGTCGGCGACGGGCTGACCACGTTGACGCGTATCCTCCGCTGCTTCAAGTCTGTTGTCCAGGTTCGAGCGAAAGATCGGACCGCCGCCTTGGTTGCGGCATACACGGTATTCGCCGGGAATCCTTTGCTTCCCACTACGGAAGCAGTCAGAACAATCGCTCCGCCATCCCGCATGAGTGGTAGCGCCTTCTGAACACTGAAGAGCGTGCCCTTTACATTGCTATCGAACAGCCGGTCGAACTGAGCCTCATTCACTTGGCCGAATGGAGCATATTCTGCCGCGCCCGCATTCGCGAACACGATATCGAGCTTTCGTTTCTCCTTCTCGGTTCTTGTATCTATACTTGGGTCTACCCTTGGAGCGCACTCGTAGCCCTCTTGGAATTCATCGTCATCCGGGCTGATTTCGGACGCACTGAGGGGCACATAAGCCGGGTCAAACCAGGCTCGATTTTCCATCAGATCGGTGTTGATTCGGTACCTTTTCCGGTCCCGATCTCTGACCTCAAACTTGTTGATCACGATCGCCATACCATCGGGACCGACCGGGAATTTTCGTATCCAGTTGAACTTCGTTTCCAGTCGGCGCAGGAGTCCGTAGAGCTCGACCTTGCCGGCGTGGTCCCCCGGATCACCCTGTAGCCAGTAGCGTTTGTCGTTGGCGCCTTTCCGCAGAAGCTTGTCGCGCACACTGCCCGTCCAGACGCCACCCGGTACCGCTCTCCCATGGAAGGTTTTACTTCCACCACCCATCTGGTCGCTGACACTGCAGCACAGATCCACAAAGAGGCCCAACGCAAGGTGGTCGGCTCCCTTGTTTTCAAATGCCTCCATGATGGCGCGACGAAACTGGACGTACCCCTGCGTAGAACTTCCCATCGTTTTTTCTCCTGCATACTTAATACTGTCGAGACAACTCCAATTCCACTTATCTACAAAAGATTTCTAAATTTAGTTGGCCGACTACCCGAACCACGGTGTATGAGCCTGATTGAAATCCCACTCTTGGACTTCAAAGTCCGCTTTCGCCCCCTGACATGGAGGGAGACATTCAATATCCGGCCCAAGGAGGGGCAGGACCCTGCTCTCCTGCTGCTGGCTGAGGCGAGCCGCCTCTGCGAGAACTTTACTGCGTCGTCCGCGAAGAGACTTCCTTCCGGATTAGTCCCACTAAAGCGTGCAACTGTCCTTGGCCAGAGTCCGCGGGACTCCACACACCGACTTAGTTGGGTACCATGCCCAGGGAACTGGCGGTCATTGAGGAGGTGATCCAAATCTAGTGGAAAGGCCCGGTGAGATTCCGGGCTTTTTCGCGTCTGGAGAACTTTATTTCGAAGATAAGTCGAATTCCACCTCTGCGAAGAGTATTAGCAGATGTTGAGCAATTTTGGAGGCTTGGATGAGTGATTCGATTCGCAACTTGATGGGTCTGCTGGACACCGGGACTGTCGAGAGAAATCTCAATCCCTCCTTCCAGGCGGCCGCCGACGTTACCCTCTCCAGTCGAGTTCGGTTGCGTCTCGACGTCGGCACAGTGAGTTCCCCGATCACTATTTCTACGAAGACGCCAGGGAGATTTGGGACATCGTCAATCGCTTCCTGGCTCAGAGTAAATCCGCAGTCCTCTCTCCAGTCACAACGCCTCCTTAAAAAAATCGTCGGAGGAGCCCTTTTTCCACAGGAATCGTGTCGCAATAAGTCAGTTTCATGCCGCCTTCTCAGTATTACCTCGATATGTATGCATGAATTCCTACTCAGAACCGAGCGACTGCAACCAGGGAGCAGGCGTTAACAATAACTTCAGCCGAAACGAAACAGGAGAGCATCATGCTCAAGTCCAAAGCCGCCACGTTAAGCTCCAGCGCACAAGTTGCTAGTGCGTCGCTAACCACCCGCCCAACAAACAAACGCAAGGACTCCATGAAAAAGTCTTTATCTGCCAAAGTTCCGAGACGAGTCGCTTCGACCGCTAGCACGGACGCCGAACTGCGTTCGTGGAAGGAAGCGGCCCAGCTTCCTCCCTCTTCCACCGGAGAGGTCTACGCGGAACAGCAGTACTACTGGCGTGAGAGCTCTGAGTCCGAAGCTCAGGCCATCAGCATTCCCGTCACGCTGCTTTCCTCATTCAAGCCCTTTGATTGGTGGATCGGCGAGATGCGCTCCCGGTATCGGAGTCGTAGGCTTCCATTTCACCTGTCGTGTGCTTTAGAGTCCATCCCCGGCTGGAGTTGGCAGCCTACAACGAAAGAGGCCGTGTTCGCAGTGTGGGCGGCCGATACGGAGCGCGAGTTCGAAGAAGCCGGTGAGCATTGGACCGAGAGCAAACTGGTTGCATTTCGGATCGAACAGCTCAATACACTGCGTACTGAATGGATGGCGGACCCCGCCATTGATGCGCAGGTCCTGACCAAGCTAGCCAGTCTGGGCGACGATGACTGGTTGTACCTTAAATTCGACGTTGCCGGCACTTTCCGCTTGACCGCCGCCAGGATGCTTGCAAAGACCGTTGGTGCTGATCGTCCTGACCGGTACGACGACGACGAAGAGATCGCTCAGACCAGCCGCTACACCTGGCTCCTCGGATACCTTCGTGCATACCATCGGATCGAAATCCCTGCAGAGGAGTATTCCCATCTTAGCGACCACGGAAACAGGTATGGACGTGAGGACGAGGATTTGCTTCCGACCGAAGTGGCAGCCAAGTTACGTCAGCTTGCACGCATTTAGCTGAACAAGCGAAGGCAGCTTTACCATATCCAGCGCGAACTGCTCTGGGCGGGGTTGACAATCGTCGGACCTGCTATGAAGGTCCGTCTAAACCAGTCGGCCCCACCCACCTTCACTGAGACTCGATGCCAGAGCAGTCTCAATGCCATTGTTTGATCCGGGCTGACAAATTTAACCCGTGCGCTGGCTTCAGCGGCAGCGCACCGAACTTTGGAGATATGAGATGACGCAAGTACACCTGACTTCGCGCTACGGACAGCCGGTCCTCGCGCAAATTGAAATTCCACCTGTATTCGCTTTGAACGTCGCGAGCGTTCAGCCTCATGCAGTACAGGAGGCACTTTCGCCAACGATGAAGCCTGTCAACGGCATTGCCTTTACGACGAATGAGCTTCGGGACGCGCGGCTCCGCCGCGCATATGCTACCGATAGCCTCTCAGACGGGGAGATCGAGAAGGTTAAATCTATCGATGGGTGGACTTGGCATCCTCTTGTTGCCCGAGACATCCTCGCACTTTGGTCAGTGAACATTGAGGACGACCTTGATGAGGGCCGCGGCCCCGACAATCACTTTGTGCGGCAGCGCGTTGAAGAGGTGCATCGTATTCGCCTCAATGGTCTTCGAGATCCGGCGATCAGTGATATCGATTCGGCAGCCCTGCGGTCAATTGATAATGAGGTCATCCGTGGTTACATTGACGTTCCGCGCGACACCGTTCGGATGGCGGCAGCAGATCTCGTCGAGTGGGTATATGGCGAGTTCAATCCGGACAATCCGAAAGAAGAGGAGCGGATTGCCGGCTATGCGGAGTACGCCTGGACCAGGGATTACCTGGACGTAATCCATCAGTTTGTGGCTCCTGAAAAATCAAATGGAGTTCTCGACACCGATACCGATGGCTACCTCAAGGGCGACAAGAATCCGCTCCGGTCGGATATTCTTCTCACCTTCTTCCGGGCGTTTCTGGACAGGTCGAAGAACGTCTGTGACGGTTCTCCTGAAGTCGCCCGTTAAAGGTTCGCAAGCGTCAGCTTAACTGGCTGCAGCTAGTCTCGAGCAACCCATCGGCGAACTGTCCGGCAACGTGGGCCACGTCAGTGGCTGGCCGATGGGTTGATCTTGAAACCTTGGCAACCCTGAAGAGATAAGAGACGGATGTAAGTATGTGACCGATTGTGTCATTCCCCTGAGCAGGAAATTTTACCTATGAGACAGAAGGCTGCAAATGTTGAAAATAAATCTCTGCACTCTATGACAAATTCAGGGGAATGTGCGTATGGTCGTATTAACAACCAACGTTGAATGGGTGCGGTCCGGGCACATCCCCGCTATACGTCGCGGGAGTGCCAAGTACCTTTACGATCCTCAGGTGATAGCCGATTGGCTACAGGCCAGAGCTACTGTGCCGGCCAAACGCGTCGCTTGAGTGTAAACAAGAAACCAACTACGCGATCCGCAAATGAATCTTCCCCTCGGTGGTCTCAGCCTGGTAGATCATTCCAGCCGGATCGCGTGAGGGAACGAGGCACAGGTGTGATTCGTGGAATTTGCAGGTTTTTCACAGATTAAAAATCCAATAAGCCAAACTTACCTCCAGCCAGCAGTAATACCTATCAGGAGCAACAACTATGACCAACAATACTCGAAAGACGATGACATCTGCTTCGCTTGATCAGATGGAGAGCGCGTTTTTGCGCACCCTTACCCCCAGCATGGCCACGGCACATGGACCTGACGGCGAAACAGTAGAGGCTCAGATAGATCGCTTGAGGGCGACTTTTCACGCCGGTGACATGCCAGCTTGGATGATTGAGCGGATTGAAGCCATTGAGGGTTGGTCCTGGGGTGATGTGCCCACCGCAACTGCGGTTAAGGTGGTCACATCACCCGTCACAACCACATTGAGTAACGACCGTTTATCGGATAAATGTGTAATCAGACTGGGCCAATATCCACTCTCTTGCCAGGTTCCTACAGAGTTCGGACTGGAGTGGCACAACTGTGTGGTGTGGACTGGTGAGTTGGCCGATGCTACCGCTGAGGACGGCGCAGACCCTACCTACTCTGAGTGGAGTGACTGTGACACTATCCGTAGCAGGGATACGTTGATTCAAGCCCTCAAGCATGAGGCTCGCTCACTCGGATACAAACGCTGTGAAGTCATCGATATTACGGGTGAGACCATGTCTGATGGAGCGCTCCGGGCCACACGGATCAAGTCCACCGCCTAATCGATCTTCATTGCAAACTTAACCCACCCGGCCATCCCAGGCCGGGTTTATTTTTCAGATAAGCTGAATTTCGGACCCGCCGACGGTAATACCCTACATGAAGCCTTCAGCCAGCGGCCCAACGCTCCCCACTCGCTCCAATCCTTCCCCCGATGCACTTACGCCGCACGGGGCACACCCTGAATCGTTATTCTGCCTGCCAGCAGTGAGCCAGAAAACGGTGTGTATGCCTAGCCAGCCTTTCAATGTTGTTTCTCATCTTGAATCCGCGGGCAGATTGCTTAGTGTTGATGAAGTAGCTGAAATACTGAGCCTTTCTAAGTACACGATCTACCGTATGGCTCAAAAGAGACAGATACCGAGCCTGATGTTGGGTGGGACACGGAAGTTTGATCCCTCTACATTGATTGCATGGCTTGCGAAGAAGGAACCACAATTGACAGTTGTTGCTCGCCAGTTGCGGCAACAATCCGCATAAATACCCGGCTAAATACCGGGGCATGTGGCCTGATTATAGGAATGCTGTCAACTTCGAGTTCTCTATCTTGCTTTCAAGACCTTCTTGGTCCAGCATTTTTAAGTACTTCTCCGTTGTGGCAAGATTCTTATGGCCGAGCATGACCATCAAAGTTTTGATGTCCACGCCCGATTGCAGTTGGTTGGTTGCGAACGTGTGCCTCCACTTGTGCAGGAACCAACTGCCGCATCGTGGATGTGTCTTGCATGAGTAAGGCAATACCTCCTTGTGTTTCGCACTACGCTTGACGGTATACGTGCCCTTGCATTTGCCGCAATTCAGACCTGCACGGAATGCAATCTCTTTGCAGAGCACGAGCAAGTTGGAATTTGGCGTATCCTTGCCGCCGTAGTCAGGCCGGGTGGGATGTGAATCCGGAGGGAATACCAGATGCGAGGTACTTCCCTTCTCAGCCTTTTTGAGAGCCTCGTGCAGAGCGATCGGGATTCGTACCTTGCGCATTTCGTAGCTCTTGGGAGTGAAGCCCGGTTTGGCTTGCACCACTACATGGCTCGCCTTTGGTATATCCGTCCATCTGAGCGTTGCGATTTCCTTGTCTCGGAATCCCGATAATAGGAAGGTTTGAAATATCAATTTTTCTACCGGTGTGCAAGCCGCGAAGAATTTGTGCATGTCTTCTGGTTCATAAATCTCAATCTTTACATCTGCTGTTTTCGGCCACTCGCCTTTGTTGAGTTTCAAGGTAGTAGCCCCGCCCTGCCGCATCGCCCCAAGCATGGTCATCACGCGTCCATTGATTGTCTTTTGGTTCAATCCCTCCTCACGTCCCGCCGTAAAGAGAGCCATGATGTCCGAACGGTCTAGCCGGGAGACAAGTTGCTTGGTGCAATGTGCCCGGAACCAAGCAAGATTCTTTCGATACTTCCTTGCCGTCGCATCGCTCTTGGTCGCTTTGATGCCGGTCAGGTATTCCCTTATAGCGTTGTCAATCGTCTTGGCTTTGCCGTTGGCATCGGTAGTATCCTCATCCGGCTGCTCCACCTTCCCTGAGAGAATCCCAGTCCGCAATTGCCAAGCGTCCAGCGCCTCCCGTGGCGTTACTCCGCATGGTTTCTGAATACGCTTGGCACCGTCGCGGTATTCGATGTAGAACTTGCCTCCGCCCTTGAAGCTGGTTGGCTCTCCGTCGATGAGCACGAGACGCGGGTCCGGTTTTCCTTTGACCTTGACTACGGGCACAAACTTCCATTTGCCGCCTACTGCTCTATACTGTTTGAGGTTTGCTTTTTGAGCCGTACTATCCATTTACTATTCATCCTTCGATGTGGATTCGGGCGAATCCTACCTTGGCCGGTCGCTTTGCCTGTATTCAGCCTTGAAGCTGAACGGATTCTAGCACTGCGGATAGTAAGTTGGATAGGAAGCACGCATTTTAACCGCAAACTGTTGATTTTAAAAAGCGGGAGTAGTTCAGTGGCAGAACGTCAGCTTCCCAAGCTGAATGTCGCCGGTTCGATCCCGGTCTCCCGCTCCAGAAAAGCCCAATCCAGCAGCACTTTCTCGCGTCGATCACTCCGTAGGCAGTGTGTCCTGAATAATCTGGGCCACTTCGTCTATTGAGGTTTGCTGACTGAGCTGACTGACCTCGTCATTTTCCGCAATCTGGCGCAGACCCAGGTGCTCGGCGATCTGCCGCTCCATTCCAAGTACCGCGGTGATTTCCCTTTCGGAAAGCAGTAAAACCTGCAGCATAAGATGATCCCGCTCCTCAGATCGGCGGCTTATGCGCGACTGCCTCATCAGAATAAAGCTGGCTACGAGAATTGCTTCCAGCGCGAAACAGGCATCCAGTATCGGAAATGGCGCAGGATCAAAATGTTTATGGTTCGTAATGGAGAGCGTATTCCATAAAGCCCAGAAGGCAAACAAGACAAGATGAAGCGCTATGTATCCAAGACTGCCAATGAACGCCGCGATGTGATCAGCAAGTTTTTCGCTGGGCGTGCGTCGCTCCGAAAACTCCTGCTCATGTCTTGCAATCAGGTCAATGTGCTCTTGCACATGGCCTTGGGTGTGACTTGGCGTCATTCGAATATATCCCCTCTGATGCGTGACTAAACTCTCGTTCTTAGATGACGGCCTTACTTTTGGGGATGTCCTGTTTCCGTTCATCCGTGTTTTCTGAGCTTTCGTCACTGAATTGATTTTTCCTGGAACAACCTCGCCAATCTTCGCGTAGCTCCTATTGCCTGCCCATAGGTAGGGATGGCAACATTCCTATGGGAATGCAATATGTAGAGCTTTGAGGATCAGAAAATGGGTGACCGTACAGATGTTTGGCAGGGAACATTGGCCCTGATGGTGCTGAAAACCCTTGAAATGATGGGGCCGCAGCATGGTTACGGGATCGCGCGGCGAATCGAGCAGACCAGCGAAAGCTTGTTGAGCCTGAACTATGGGACGCTATATCCCGCGCTGCTCAAGCTGGAACAGGAAGGGGCGATCGTCTCTGATTGGGGCGTCTCTGAAAATAACCGGCGTGCGAAGTTCTACAAGCTCACTCGCGCCGGCCGGAAACAACTGGAAAAAGAAGCTCGCAACTGGCAGCAGGCCACAGCGATTTTGAATCGATTTCTGTCTCCAGCGGAGGAACAGTCATGAGTGCATTGCGGCAGCTACGAGCATGGCTTTTAAGGCTCTCAGGCATCTTTCGAAGAACACCAAATCATGCGTTTTCCGATGAGATCGAAAGCCATTTGCAGCTTCATATCGATGACAATATCCGGCTTGGAATGTCACCCGAACAGGCACGGCGTGAGGCCGTGTTGCAGCTGGGCGGCATCGAACTGACCACGCAACATTATCGTGAGCGGGCTACTCTTCCCGGACTCGACGACTTCATGCAGGACCTGCGATTTGCGCTGCGACAATTACGCAGAAACCCTGGATTCACAGCTACCGCAGCAATCATGCTGGCGCTGGGAATCGGAGCGAGCGTAGCCATCTTCGCCTTTGTCGATGCAGCCTTGTTGAAGCCGCTTCCATATCGTGATCCCGCACGGATTGCATCCGTCACAGAGACTGTAGCGATCATGGGACGCGCCGACCTTTCCTACCCGGATTATCTCGACTGGAAGAGACTGAACAATGTCTTCAGCTCGCTGGACATCTACGGAGGAGGTGGAGGACTGCTGAATACCTCGACCGGTGCTCTGCCTGTATCCAGCCTCCGCGTAAGCGATGGGTTCTTTCGCACGCTTGGCGTAACTCCAATTCTGGGCCGCGATTTCTATGCGGGAGAAGACTTGCTCGGCACACCTAATACCGTGATCCTAAGCTATGCAGGTTGGCAGAAGTGGCTTCACGGACGCGCCGATGTCATCGGGCAAAAGGTCACACTGGACGGCATACCCACAGTCGTCGTCGGTGTTCTACCACAGGACTTCGACTTCGCTCCGCGCGGGGGTACGCAGTTCTGGCTGCCCTTTCACGCAAAAGGACAGTGCGATCTGAGACGCAGTTGCCATGGCCTTGAGGGAATTGCGCGACTAAAGGACGGTGTATCGATGCAAGCCGCCTCAGATGAGATGAAGGCGATTGCCGCACAACTGGAGAAGCAGTATCCGGCCGACAACCGTGGCCAGGGTGCGGCGGTTGATCCGCTTTCTGAGATCATCGTAGGAGTTGTCCGGCCTATCCTTCTCACACTTCTTGCCGCGGCGGGCTTGTTGCTCACGATTGCCTGCATCAATGTCTCCAGCCTTCTACTGGTGCGTTCAGAGAGCCGCAGAAAAGAGATCGCAATACGCGGCGCTCTCGGCGCTTCACGCACACGCCTGGTTCGTCAGTTCCTCACCGAAGGTGTATTGCTTGTGACGCTCGGAAGCGTCCTCGGCTTAGGAATGGCTGCGTTTGCCATGCGCGCAATCACTGGCCCGATTCCTGAACTGATGATGTCGCGGGTGCCCTTCCTGGTTGGCCTGAGACTCAACACACATATCCTGATGTTTGCCGCAGGCGTTGCCCTCATCGCTGCATTTCTGTTCGCACTTACACCTGTGCTGCGGCTGCCACTCGCCGCGATGCGCGATGGCCTTGCGGATGGCGGTCGCGGCTCAGCAAGCACATTCTGGCGGCGCTTTGGCTCTAATCTGGTAGTGCTGGAGTTGACCATCGCCGTAGTGCTTCTGGTCTGCGCCGGCCTGCTGACCAAGAGCTTTTATCGCCTGCTGCACGTCGACCTCAATTTTCAACCTGATCATCTCGCAATGGTTGGCGTCATGGCTCCAGACTCGCTGTATCCCAAAGATGAGAACGTCGTTGTTCTTCAGAAGCAGATCATTGCCCGTGTGGCAGCTCTGCCCGGCGTCCTATCAGTAGGACTGACCACCGTTCCTCCAACCAGCTTTAATGGCAACACCAACTGGATCCGGGTCGTAGGCCATCCGTATCACGGCGAACATAACGAAGTGAATTTCCGCAACGTAAGTGGTGACTACATCAGGACGCTTCAAGCCAGTCTATTGCGCGGGCGTTTATTTACCGATGTCGAAGACGCCTCAAAGCAAAAGGTAGTCATCATCAATAAGGAACTTGCCAGGATGTACTTCCCCGGCGAAGACCCGATTGGTAAAAAGATGGGCAACAATGAGCTCACGCCCGACTCAATCAGGGAAGTCATCGGAGTCGTGGATGACATCAGAGAAGGCTCTCTGGACTCGCAGATCTGGCCTGCGATGTACGATCCGATCTATCAGGATGAGAGTAACTATTTCACGCTGATGGTGCGCACGTCTCAATCACCCGGATCGCTCCTGCCCACGCTGGTAAGCACAATTAACGCCATCGATCCAGGCGTTGGGACAGCGGATCCAATGACGCTCGAGCAACGCATCAGCGAAGGACCTTCAAACTATCTTCACCGCTCAACAGCATGGCTTGTCGGCACGTTTGCCGTGCTGGCATTGGTGCTTGGCGCGGTGGGATTGTACGGAGTGATCGCTTACTCGGTCAGTCAGAGGACACGCGAGATTGGCGTGCGCATGGCGCTGGGCGCACAGCGAAACTCCGTCTATCGCCTCGTGATGCGTGAGGCTCTTCGGCTGTCGGTGCTGGGCATAGGAATCGGCCTGATCTGTGCCGTAGGCGCTGCCACTCTGATGCGCAGCTTGCTCTTCGCGACTGCCGCATGGGACGCGACAACGCTGGCATCGGTTACTGCGCTCCTGGGCGGATGTGCGCTGCTGGCCAGCTACATTCCTGCCCATCGCGCTGCATCGGTTAATCCTGTAGAAGCGCTTCGATCGGAGTGAGGGCCGTGGCGCAACGCGGCCCTCATGAAGTTCCGTTACTCGCTGCGCAGCACAACTTGTGGCTCGACTCGCGCAGCGCGTCGAGCAGGCAACCAGCAGGCGACAAGAGCAACCGCCGCGAGAAAGAGCGGCACAATCGCAAAGGTCACTGGGTCATTGTTATGAATTCCGTAAAGCACGCTGGTAAAGAGCCTGGAGAGCGCGAACGCTGCGGGCAATCCGATGACTAAGGCAATCGTAGCCAGCACCATGCCCTGCCCTACGATTAGTCTCTGCACGGCGCCAACCTGTGCTCCAAGAGCCATGCGAATACCGATCTCGCGAGTGCGGCGGCTGACAGAATAACTCATCACCCCGTAGAGTCCTACCGCGGCAAGGATCAGGCCAATAGCGCCGAAGACTCCGAAGAGTGTCGCAGCCAGACGAGGCAGAAAGAAAGCGTCTCGAAGATGCTCCTGCATGGTCTGAATGTTGTAAACAGCAATCGAAGGATCCAGCGCCTGAATCTGCTTCCGCACTGAGCTCACAGTATTCGTCGGATTATCCGCAGAACGAACAAGTACCGTATACCCCATAAACGAAGGGTCATAGGAAACGGTCTGATCGAGCGAGCGGAATAGAACCGGACGAGTCTCTTCGCCAAGGCTGCGGGACTTGATATTGCCCACAACGCCGATGATTTGATAAGTAATGCCGCCACCTACAACGCTTTGACCTATGGGATTTTCGGAACCGAAGACCCTTTGAACGAATGCCTGATCGACAATGGCAACCTTAGGGCCCGTGGGAGATTCATTGCCAAAGTCACGTCCGGCAAGACGCGGTATGCCGAGGGTTTCGAAGTAGCCAGGAGTCGCCATGTACAGCTCGACATCGGGATCAGGCAGGCTGGGGTTGGAGTTGCTCGATTTGGGCTTCACGAGAGCGTGAAAGGCATCACTGCGATTACCGCCGTTGAGCGGAACGCTATCCGTGCTGACAACCGAAGCGACCCTGGGAAGAGCCGCAACCCGCTGACGCAAATCGCTCAGAAACTGTACCGTGCGCTCCGCTGTATAGCCATTAACGCGCGGGTCGACAGAGAGGCTCACGATACCGTCGGAACGGAATCCGATGTAAATACTGGCAGCCTGTTGCAAACTACGCAGGAAGAGCCCTGTCGCACTGAGCAAGACAACGCACATGGCGATCTGTCCCACGATGAGGGTATTGCGCAGAGTCCACTTGCGGCCCGGACGGGCAAGCGCGTCCTCACCCTTGAGCGCATTGGAGAGCATTGGCCTCGAAGCCGCCCAGGCAGGCACCAGGCCAAACAGCAACCCTGTTCCAACACTCAGTGCAAAGGTATAGGCAAGCACTCTCCAATCAACACTAAGGGTCAAATCAAGCGGCACAGGCGCGGGCAAGCGAAACGCCGAAAGAGCACGCGTTGCCCAGAACGAGAGTGCAAGACCAATCACACCGCCCGCCAGAGCCAACAGCAGCGATTCAAAAACCATCTGTCGAATGAGGCGCCCGCGCGTCGCTCCCAGGGCAAGACGGATTGCCAATTCGCGTTGGCGGCCCACAGTCTGCGCCAGCAGAAGATTCGCAATGTTGGCGCAAGCGATGCAAAGCACCAGCAACACAACAACAGTAAGTGCCGCGAGAAAGATGAGGATGACAGACTTATCCCGCGGAGGCAGTGAGCCGGCTTCCTCAAAGCGGAATCCGTTACCCTTGTCAGTTGCAGGATAGGCAATCGCCAGACGATGAGCGAGCGTATCCAACTCAGCGGCAGCCTGTGCGCGAGTTACGCCGGGCTTTAAACGCGCAGCAACCTGCAGCCAGTGTTGATCGCGCAACGTTCGTGCCGGAAGATTCGGAACGAGAGACTCGACATTTCCCAGCGGCACCCAGAACTCCGAATCAAGAATAAGATCAAGACCGCGAAACCCCGCAGGCGCAACGCCAACCACAACATAGGGGCGCCCTGAGAACGTCACCACCTTCCCTGCAATTGCAGGATCGCCGCCAAATCGCCGCTGCCAGAGTCGATAGCCGAGCACCACTACCTGCTGATTCTCTTCCTGGCCAACAAACCCCCGACCCGCGCTCATTGGAATTTGCAGCACATCAAAGAAGTTGGCCGATGTCGCCTGCCCCCAGACGCGCTCCGGCTCGCCGCTGCCGCCAATCGAAGCAGGCACCAATTCGTTATAAGCCGCTACTCCTGAAAAGGAATGGGCCTGGTCACGCACGTCATTGAAAACCGGCCAGGGAAAGGCGTTACAGCATTGATCGCCATCATGCAAAGTATGCAACGTCAACAGCGTGGAAGGATCGCCAACCGGGGCCGAGCGCAGCACAAACCGGCTTACCATCGAAAAGATAGTTGCATTCGCCGCGATACCCAGCCCGATCGAAATAATGACTGCCAGCGCAAAGCCGCGCGAACGCGAGAGACGTCGCAGAGTATAGGCGAAATCCTGTTTCCAGATAGTCATGAGCGCACTCCTTCATCTTCGAGATACGAAGCACAGTCACCCGATGTTCCGACAAACATCAGGCTTCTAGTCCGCTGCGCGGCTTGCGATTCCAATCGGAAGGCGAAGGCAGGCCTTGCATCCATTGCTATCGCTTCGATTCACCAATTGCACTGACCCGGAGTGACCCAGCGCGATCTGCTGTGCCAGCACCAGCCCAATGCCCGTGCCACCGGGTTTAGTCGTATAAAAAGGGACAAAGAGATTGCCCGCATTTGTAAGCCCCGGTCCGCTGTCGAGAATCGTGATTACAACCTCGTCCTCAGCGATCTCCCAACCAATTTCCACATAGGGACCAGGGCGCTGGGGCTGAGGATCTCCAGATAATCGGCGGGCTGAAGCATTCGCTGCATTCACGGCGTCGGGGCTCAGCGATGCCTCCGCAGCGTTGCGAAGCAGATTGATCAGTGCCTGCGCCAGTTGATCCGGATCGGCAAGGATCGTCACATCCGGCCCGTTCCCTACCGTCACCGGAGCACGTGTCTCCAATTGCGCGACGCGCTTCACCACTCCGCTGAGCGATATCGACTGAAGCTTTGGCGTTGGCAGTCCCATCAATTCGCGATAAGCCTGCAGGAAACGATTCAGCGACTCGGCGCGATCCTCAATCACCTCCAGGCCTCGCGCGAAATCATCTTCCCCATCAGAAGAATTCGCCGCAGCGAGACGGCCGCGCAAACTTCCTGCAATCGACTTGATTGGAGTAAGTGAGTTATTTATCTCATGCCCCAGGACGCGAATCAGCCTCTCCCACGCGAGACGCTCTTCTTCCCGTAGAGCCTCACTCACATCTGACAAAACGAAGAGGGTATGCGGAATTCCACGCAGCCGAAAGCTTGTTCGCTTAACCACCCATCGCGCCGATGGCTGCGAATGACTCAGCGATAGCAGATCGTTATCCTGTGCAGCGAGCAGACGATCCAGGTCCTGCCTGCCCGACGCTGCCGCGCGGCCTGCAGGATTCTGTGGATGCAGACGAAAGGCGCGCTCCGCGGCGGCATTGAGCAGTTTCAGTCTTCCATCAGGGTCAAACGCCAGCACCGGCGACTGCATCGACTTCATCACGCGCTCCACCAGCGCCATCGCCTCCATTGCTCCAACACGCTGCACCTGCAGCATACCCGCCAGCGCGTTGATTTCGAGCGCCAGATCGCCCATTGCATCGTTGCGCCGGCCACCTCGCGCGCGAAAAGAATAGTCATCTTCACGCAGCGCAGCTACTACATTCGCCAGCGTCTGCAGGGGCCGAATGATCTGCTCGATAATCAGCGAAACAATGAATAGCCAGCCAATAACGAGAGCCGGCAGAGCAATCCATTGAATGGAGGAGTCGACATGATGCTCATTCAGCTCCAGGGTTACCAGGACGAACATGGGCAGGCCCATGAGATAAAGCCACAGGCGCAGGCCACGCTCAAAGCTCAGGCGTTGCCGCGACCGTCCAAGTGGCAGCCGTTTGCGTCGAACAACCTGCGTAGACTCCGGCTCCAGATCGCTATAGGCCATATTTTTCGATACGCCGGTAGAGCGCCCCGCGGCTCAGGCCAAGCGCATCGGCAGCGTGACTCACATTGCCGCCTACGCGCGCCAGAGCTTTGCGGATCAGAATCGCCTCTACCGCTTCCAGGCTCATATCATCCAGGTTTGAAGCGCCGGTTCTCTGCTGTGCCTGCAACGCCAGATCGACTGCATCAATACGCTCGCCGCGCGCCATCAGCACCGCTCGCTCGATCGTATGATCCAGCTCGCGCACATTCCCAGGCCAGGCATATTGCAGCATCAGTTGCAAAGCAGCCGGCTCCAGTCCATGAATGGCCCGCCGATAGCGGCTTGCGTGCTTGGCAAGAAAGTGCCCGGCTAGCGCAGGAATATCTTCACGTCTCTCGCGCAACGGCGGCAGATGTATTTCTACCGTATTCAAACGAAAAAGCAGATCCTCGCGAAATCGTCCGTCAGCGCACTCCTGCCGAAGATTGGCATTCGTCGCCGACAGCACTCGGACATCAACCGACTGCGTGCGCGACGAACCCACGCGTTCCAACTCGCCGGTCTCAAGCACCCGCAGTATCTTCGCCTGTTGCCGAACCGGAATGTTGGCGATCTCATCGAGAAAAAGCGTTCCGCCACTTGCCAGTTCAAAACGCCCGATGCGATCGGTGCGAGCATCGGTAAAGGCTCCCTTGACATGCCCAAAGAGCTCACTCTCGAACGTCCCCTCAGGCAGCGCACCAGTATTGACGGCAACCAACGTACGCGCTGCGCGCGCTGAGAGCCGGTGCAGCATCTGCGCTACCACCTCTTTGCCCGTCCCATGCTCGCCCGTAATCAGCACGTTCGCGTCGGATGGACCGACACGTGACATCGTCTCCAACACCTGATGCATCGAGGCAGCCGAAGCAATAAAGTCCGGCGCACCCGGCGTACGCAGAATGCGATTCTCCGCTTCGAGCCATTGGGCCCGGCGCTGGCTGCGATGCAGTTCCATCTGTGTGCGTAGAACACTGAGTAGCCGCGGATTCTCCCACGGCTTCTGAATGAAATCACTCGCCCCGCGTCGCATTGCTTCCACGGCAAGATCGATGTTGCCCCACGCGGTCATCACCACAATTGGCAGTTGAGGGTCAATCTCCTTGATACGCGCGACCAGTTCCATCCCTTCTTGGCCAGAGGTCGTATCTCGTGTGTAGTTAAGATCGACCAGAACGCCATCGAAGCTCTCATGTGACAGAGCCTCCAGCAATAACGCGGGCGTGCGCACCATCTCAAGCTGGTAGCCTTCCGGCTTCAACAGCAGGCGCAACGCCTCCAATATCTGCGGCTGGTCATCGGCGATGAGAAGCTTATATGGCTTCTCATCGCCCGCGATCGAACTATTACTTGTTGTCATGACTGTTGCCAGTGTGTCAGCCTGCGAGCGCTACTGTCCACTTGGAGCTGCCCCCGTCGCAGTGCGAGTCACATTCCCCGTCACACCGCCCTTGCGGCTCTCTTCAACCGCGATGCCATACTCTTCCAGCACGATCCCCGTAGCGCGCCATGCTTCGATGCGTGCCTTCTCGTAACCAGTCTCTGCGGTCACCAGCGCAGAGTCCGCCAGTGCAAGGTCATGTTCTGCAGCGAGCGTCTGCTGGTTAGAACCCGCACCAAGCTTCTGCTCCTTCTGCATGATGTCCAGAGTTCTTTGCGCCAGATCGCGAGCCTTTCGGGCCGCTTCCACGCGGCTTGCCCCTTGCTCCAGGGCATAACGCGCGCTGCGCACTTCAATGCGAATCTTCTTCTTCAATTCCTCCTGATAAACCTGCGTTTGCCGGTATTCAAGTTCGGTACGATATTGCGCAGCCTTCGCGATGCGGTTCCTCAAAGGAATACTCAGCTGGAAGCCGACCTGATACTCCGGCGAGGTGTAGTTGAATGCATTCTCGATTGCGGTACCGACTCCTGTTGCCGGAGGAACCCCTGTTCCCGTCGGAACAGTTAACGGATTCGTCGGGCCTGCATATCCCTGTCCGCTGAGAAACCCGTATGCCGAAAGCGATGGCAGCAGTGCATTCCGCGCGGTCTTGCGCGTCAACTCACTTGTCTTCAGCGTAAGACTGTTCGTCTGCACCTCAGTGCGATTCTTGAGAGCAGAGTCGATCATCTCCTGCACCGGATCCAGATGGTTCGCCGTCGGAGTTGCGACGTGATCCGTAGGCACAATCGGCATCTCTTCCAGAATCGGATCGTCGAGACTGCGCGTGATGGCGTTCTTCATATACAGCTCCTGCAGTTGCAGGGTGGTGCGCGCTACCGTCAGATCCTGCTCGCGCGTAGCTACATCGCCCTCCGCCTTCAGTACATCCATCTCCGGAATCGCCTGCAGTTGAAGCTGCTTGCGGCTCTTGTCCAGCGTCTCATTCGCAAAAGCGACCGATCGTTCGCTCACTTGTTCGTTCTCGTATGCATTCACCAGGTCCCAGTAGATATTGCTGATCTGCGTGACTGTCGCAATGACCTGCGCGCGAAACGCAATATCCGAAACCTTCTGGTTCGTTCGCGCAATCCGCAGGAAGCGCAGGTTCGGCCCAAAACCAAAACCGGCGAGTAAAGGCTGTTGTGCATAGAACTGCCCGAACGAACTGAATTGAGGATTGAATGTCAGGTTAGGGCTATTGGTGGTTTGACGATTGTTATTGAATACCGCCTGAATGCTGCCTCCCGTAGGAAACGCCTGCGAATAAGAAAAATTAGCCAGGATGGTGTTCTGGTGAATGATCGGTACTGCATACAGCGTTTGGTTCGGCAGCAATTGTGTAATGTGATCGACATACGTCGTCATCTGAATGAGCGGATCATAGTTGTTGACATTGGTGCCGGTACCCAGCGTGGACTGCACCAGACCAGAAGCTCCGGCGCCCGCGCCGCCTGCGCCGCCTGACGTTCCGCCCGCGCCAGCGCCCGAACTACCTCCAAGCCCGCCTGAGGTGCCGCCCGGAGTGCCTGAAACAACACCGGTATTTACACCAAGCGCTTGTCCGCCCGCCGCAGTGCGCAGAATATCGGTCTGCGCGATCGGCAGATTATATCGTGCAATCACCATGTCAAGATTGTCCTGGAGCGCCAGATCGATCGCATCGTGCAGAGAGAGATAGAGCTTGCCATCGCGTATCAATGAGTTGAGTTGTACCGAATTGGCCATGCTTGGTGGCGCGACACTCTTGCCGCGATACATATCGAGGGGATTCTTGGAAGGATGCTCAAGCATATCGAATGGAACAGTGCTCACCGAAGCAGCAGGCGCCGTCTGCAGCGGCGCGCTCTGCGCAGCAGTCGCATTCGTACCGCCAGCCTGCGCAAACACCGGCATTGCAGACTGAAGAACCAGACTGAAACAGCACAACCATGCCACTCGCTTAAGCAGAGGTCGAGTCGCAAACCGATTCATATTTGAATTCATAGATGTATCCAGCTTCCACCTCACGATTGCACCCCGGCCGGCTGTGAAATACCCGCGGTGTCTGAGTAGAGCCACCCGTCGCGCAGCTCGATAATCCGCGATCCAAACTTTGCGTTCTCTTCTGAGTGAGTCACCTGCACAATGGTCGTGCCCTCTTCATTCAACTGTTTAAACAACTCCATAATTTCCTTTGCCTGTCCTGAATGCAGATTGCCGGTCGGCTCATCCGCCAACAGCAGGCTTGGCTTGTGAATAACCGCACGCGCTATGCCCACAAGCTGCTGTTGCCCGCCGGAGAGCTGACTGGGAAAGAGATCTTTCTTACCCACAATGTTGAACTTGTCGAGCGTATCGGCCACCAGCGCCTGCCGCTCTGCGCGAGGAATATCTTTGTACGACAGCGGCAGATCGATGTTTTCTGCCACACTCAGATCGTCCAGCAGATGGTAGCTCTGAAAGACCATGCCAATGCGCCGTCGCGCCAGCTCCGCACGCTGCTTGCGGTTCATCCGATGCACAGGCTCATCCTCAAAAAAGAACTCTCCATGCCATTGATCGTCGAGCATGGCCAGCACATTCAGTAGAGAAGACTTGCCCGCTCCAGATGGCCCCATCACTGTGACAAACTCGCCCGGGCGAATGGTGAGACTCACGTGCCGCAGCACCCATGTTTCCGTGTGCCCTGTCTTATAACTGCGTTCAACCTTATTCAGTTCAATCATGATTTCGCATTGCTCCAATTCTTTACTTCTTTGCGTAACTGACTCTTGTTCATTCTGACCTCAGCGCATGCATCGGATCGACCGAGGCTGCGCGGCGCGCCGGAATCGCAGCAGCAAGCGTCACCATCACCGCAGTGGCTAAAACACACGCGGCAAGCGTAAGCGGGTCGCCCGGCTTCACGCCGTAGAGCAGCGTGGCCACAAGCCGTGAAAGTCCAAAGGCTGCCGGTAGCGCAACAGCAACTCCGATCGTTGCAGTGAGCGCCATCTCACGCATCACCAACAGCACTACTGAGCTGCGCTGTGCGCCCAGCGCCATGCGTACTCCAATCTCTCGCGTCCGTTGCGATGTGGCAAAAGCCAGCACGCCGTAGAGGCCAACCGCCGTCATAAGCAATGCCAACGCGGAAAAGCTCATCGCCAGCGTCGCAAGCGTGTGCTCGTTGGAAACACTGATATTCACCTGCTCCTGCATGGTGCGCATCCCATCGGCAACCAGCTTGGGATCGAGGTTATGAATGCGTTCGCGAATCGCCGACTCCACCGCCTCCGGCTGCGGCCCGGTCAGCGCATACAAGCGAAGCCCTCCCGGATGCGGGTCCTGCAGATAAGCCTGATAGATTGTGCCACGCACCGGCTCGCGCATGCTCCGATGCTTCACATCGCCAACAACGCCAACTATCGTGATGTCGTACTTCTCGTGATCACCCTGACCCCGTCCGAGCAAACGGCCAATCGCATTCTGTGGCGTGCCATAAAAACGCTTGGCAAATGTCAGATTGACCACAGCGACCTTAGCGGTTCCCTTGCTATCCGCAACGTTAAGATCGCGCCCGGCCAGAATCGGCTGCTGCAGCGTAGCAAAGTAGTTGGGAGTAATCGTCGGAGCTTCAAACGTCATGTCTTCATCTTCTGGCGAAACATGTCCCTGCACCGAAAAATTGGAGCCCGTCGAATCCCCTGTGAGCTCAGGGTCCGAAGTGCCCGCAACCTGCCGGACACCTGGTATCTGGCGAACCGCATCCAGCACGCTCGTTTCCACCTCTGCCGCCCGATCTTCTCCATATCCGGCCAGTGTCGGATCAACATCGAAGCTCACAACATGCGACGTCTGGAAGCCCACATTCTGATCGCGCAGATTGGCAAGGGTGCGCATGAACAAGCCGGCCCCGCCCAAAAGCAGAACCGTCAGTCCAATCTGGAGTCCAACAGCAACCTTGCGGAACCGTTGTGACGCGCGCGATGCTGTCCCCGCATTCTGACGAAGCGCATCAGCCAGCCTGGGACGCATAAACTGAATCGCAGGCGCAATACTGAAGACGATCGTCACAAGAAGTGAAAGCACGAGCGTGAAGAGCAGTACACGTCCATCTGTCTGGGCAGAATACGGTGCTTGATTCGGATCGTTGTTATTGGCGATCATTCTCACCAGCGTCCGTGCGATCACCGGCGAGAGAGCAACACCGGCCAATGCACCACACGCGCCAAGAATGCTTCCCTCGATCAGCAATTGACGCACAATTCTCATACGCGCAGCACCCAGCGCATAGCGCATGGCGATCTCACGCACGCGTCCGGCAGCCCGCAGCAGCAACAGTGTCGCCACATTGACGGCGCACATCGCAGCCAGCACTCCAACCATCGCCATCAGGACAAAGAGAGGCGTTCGCAGATCTGCCCGCTCAGGCATGAATCCAGTCGAATCATCCTTGACGAAGAACCGTGTCTGAGTCAGAAAGTGGTCTTTAAATCGGGCGGAGACTTTGTCATAACCCGTCAACTCCTGCGCGCGCAGTGCATACCAGAGCGGCGCCAGACTTGCTTCCGCCTGCTGCCGAGTCACACCCGGCTTAAGTCGCGCAATCAACGTCAGCCACAGCGACTTATGACTGTTTAGATTATCGCGTTGCGCCATCGACGGCATTGCGACTTCAACCATGCTGATCGGCACAAAGACCCCAGGCTTGTATCCATCAATGGCGCTGTTGAAGTCTTTCGGCGCAACGCCAAGAATCGTGAATGGGTGTCCGTTGATCAGCAGTGTTTTGCCAGCCACATCCGGTGCGCCGTTGAAGTGCGTCCTCCAGTATTCGTTCGCCAGCACCACAACCGGATTCGCATTCTTCGCCGAATCGTCTGAGTCGGTAAACAGTCGACCCACCGCAGGCTGCAGGCCAAGCACATTGAAGTAGTTGCCGCTCACAATCTCGGCATCTTTGTTCTCGGCGACATCATGCCATGAAACACCCACGCTTGCGCGCACTGCCGCCACTACGCCCGTGAAGACAGCATTCTTGTCGCGCAGATCCTTGTACATCGGATAGGAGAAGTAGTTATGCTCATCTCCTCCAAAGCTGCTCGCCGAACCGGAAAATCCACCTGTCCACTCAAAGCGCACAAGCTCCTTCGGCCGATCAACCGGCAGCATGCGCAGCAGCACCTGGTCAAAAATCGTAAAGATCGCAGTGTTTGCGCCGATCCCCAGCGCCAGCGTCACAATCACTGTGGCCGCGAATCCGGGCGCACGCATCAGCTGCCTCACTGCGTAGCGAATATCTTGAACGATCGTATTCATCTTCTTCCCTCGTAATAACCGCCTATTCGGTGCGAAGCGCCTTCATCGGTTCAATTGTTGAAGCGCGCCGAGCCGGAATAAACCCCGCAGCTACAGCGCACAAGGCCAGTACAATAGTCGCACCGGTCAGAGCCATCGGATCGTACGCTCCCACTCCATACAACTCGCTAGCCATCAGATGTCCTGCAATCAGCGCGCATGGGATACCCAGCGCAAGCCCCAGGCCAATCTGGAAAATGACCCCACGCAGTACAAGCTTGACGACGCCCTTGCGTGTCGAGCCAAGCGCCATGCGAATCCCGATCTCGCTTGTGCGTCGCGCAACAAAATATGTGGTCACTCCATACAATCCCACTGAAGCGAGAATAAGCGCCAGCACGCCAAACAGCGTAGTAAGCCGCGCCGTCAGTCTGTCCTGGTTGAAGTTGCCCGCAACCTGCGCATCCAGCGAGCGAAGATCTTCTACCGTCAGGTTAGGATCGATACTGCTAAGTGTGCGGCGCGCCAGCGTCTCGACGTCCTGCTGGGGGCGGTCAAAGCGAAGCAGAATAGAATTCGCAAACATCGACTGCACCTCGCCGCCGATCATCCCATCCTCCTTATAGCCCATGAACTGCTGCGTCATTGGCCGCAGATAAACAGGACGCAAGTTCTCGCGCGGGTTGTTGAGCTTGAAATCCTTGAAGACACCAACAATTTCAAACGCGCTCGAGTACGGAACCATGTCGATGCCAAAGTGCTTTCCAACTGGGTCCTGGTTAGGAAAGAACCGCTTGACGAAGGTCTCATTGACAATCGCAACCTGAGGCGAAGTCGCTGTGTCCTGCTCAGTGAATTCCCGGCCTCGCACCATCGGAACACCGATCGTATTCATGTAGTGTGCGCCGACACGATCCCACGTCGAGCCGCATTTGGAATTTGGCCCAGGCGCGCCATGGCCCTGCTGAATCACGCATTCACCCCAGTTGTTTCCCTCAAGCGGGCTATACAAGGCAAGACCAACTCCCGTGACTCCGGACACCGCAGCAAAGCGCGACTCAATCTGCCGGTACAGTGGCTGCACACGGTCTACGGTGTAACCGGCGCCAGCAATATCAAGATGCAGCACATAGCGGTTAGCCGTTGAGATGCCAAAATCCTGATGCTCCAAATTGTTGAGCGACTTCGTCATTAACACCGCGCCCACCAGCAGCACCAGTGACAGTGCGGCCTGGAAGATTACCAGTGCCTTCTGTGGCAGCGACGAGCGGTCACTTGTCGACCGGTTCGAATCACGCAAAGCCTCAGCCGGTTCCGCATGCGACGAAAGCCACGCTGGCGCCGTTCCGAAGAGAATCCCGGTCAGCAGAGAAACAAGAAATGCAAATCCTAGAACCTGCAATGAAGGGCTGGCCTGTATCGGCATATTCTTTGCATCCGGAAAAGCCAGTCCAAGAATTACATGCGCCCCTGCATAAGCCACCGCAAGGCCTGCAAACCCACCGATACAGCTCAGCAATACGCTCTCAGTAAATATCTGCCGCACAAGTCTCGTGCGTCCCGCACCCAGGGCCATGCGGATCGAAACCTCCGTGCGACGCGCTGTGCTGCGCGCCAGCATGAGATTCGCAATGTTCGCGCATGCAATCAGCAACACCACGCTCGCCAGAATCATAAGCATCAAGAGCTTGGTCTTCGCCCCCTGCTGCATGCTCTGGATACCACCGCCAGCGCGTGAAAGCGTCACATGCTGCTTGGGAATCTCGGCTGCACCGCCGTTGTCCGTGTACATAGGCCGCGTCATGAACCATTGCCGCAGAGCCCCCGAGAGTTTTGCCTGCAACGACCCGATGTTCGTTCCAGGGCGAACTCTGCCGATCGGATAAAGCCAGTTGGAGTCAGAATGATGCAGAATAGTGCTCGGCCCCGCGACAAGTGGCTCATTCGCCAGTGTCATCCAGAACGCCGGCGGATCGTCCGTAAGACGATCGCCGTAGAATCCCTGCGGAGCCACACCAATCACGGTAAAAGGATGAGCCTGAATCATCACCGGGCCGCCAATAATGGAGGGATCACCTGCAAACTCTCCCTGCCATGCCTCATAACTCAGCACTGCGGCTGGAGCTGCTGCGGGCGTATCGTCGCTCTCAGAGAGCATCCGTCCCATAAATGGGCCAATGCCAAACGTCGTAAAGTAATTGCCCGATACATACTCGCCACGCAGAGCCTTCGCAGTCGCATTTCCACGGCGCACCGTGAATGTATTCAACCCTGCCTGCATCGCAGCCAGTTGCTCAAACTCAGGCGAAGCGCTCTTAAGATGTAGATACAAGTCGTAAGAGAAGATGGAAAAATCGCCATCGTCGCTCGGGTATCCGCCTTCAACGCAGCACTCGTCCCTGTCGCCGATGCGATAAAGTTGTTTCGGATCGGAGACTGGCAGCGACGTAAGCAGAATGCCCTGCACCAGCGTAAAGATCGCTGCATTGGCGCCAATGCCCAGCGCCAGCGTAATCACCGCCGTCAGAGTAAAGGCCGGCGACTTGCGCAATTGCCGTAGTGCGTAGCGAATATCCTGAGCCAATCTGTTCATCTTGCTTCCTCTATCCTGAATCTCTTCCGTTATTCCGTTCGTAGCGCCTGCATCGGTTCAATCGAAGCGGCATGGCGCGCAGGCATCCATGCTGCAAAGAACGAAGCACTCGCAAGCACCACGACCACGGCTGCAAACGTCAACCCGTCATGCGCCTCCACGCCGTAAATGTAGCTTCGCGCCATTGACACCGCAAACCACGCCATCACCGTTCCACCCGCAAGCCCGAAGCCCACCAGCAATAACGCGCGGCTCATTACCAGTCGCAGAATGTTCCCCTGCTGTGCGCCCAGCGCCAGACGCAAACCTATCTCTCGCGTGCGTTGCGCCACAGCAAACGAAAGCAATCCATATAAACCTACCGAAGCGATAAGCAGCGCGAGCGCCGCAAAGCCCTCCAGCAGATAGGCCGTCAGCGTTTCGCTGCCAAACGAATCCTCCACCGCCTCATGAATCGTCTTCACGCCCGTCGTCGTAGCATCCGGCGCAACTTCATGCAGCGCCTTGTCAAACTGCGCCCGCAGCGCATCTGCAGGCACTCTGCCGCGAATCGCCACCTGTATAAACGCCGTCGCAATGCCATAGAGCGGTGTTCCCGGCTCCATCTGCGCCAGGCAGTAATACATCTCCGGTGTGGTCGCCTTCTTAACATCGGTCTGCTTCACATCGCCGATAACTCCCACGATATGACCTTCGGCAAGACGCCCTTCGCCCATCGAGATCACATGCCCGATCGGGTCCTGTCCCTTCAGATAGCGGTTCACAAATGCCTGGTTCACCACAACAACAACAGGCGCAGTAGCGGAGTCGCCCTCAGTGAAGAATCTTCCCCGCACCATCGGTATGCCCATCGCATCCACCAGGCCCGCAGAAGCAAGCCGGCCATCTGCATGTGGCGCCTGGTTCTGAGGAACCTTCTTGTGATCCAGCATGATCGAGAGGCTCACTGCAAACTCAGATCGCATTGGCAGCACCGAACTCAACGCCGCCACCTGCACACCCGGAATAGCGTGCAATCGATCAAGCAGCGGCAGGTAAGACGTCTGCACAATATTCGGCCCCTGCGCCTGGGTCTTCTCATCCATGGTCAACGCTCCTTGGTTGAGAATGATCCCCCCCGTGAGCACGTTGGTCTGCGTAAATCCCAACGGAACCTGCCGCAGATTATGAATCGTACGCAGGAACAATCCCGCCCCAACCAGAAAGACCAGCGTGATCGCCATCTGTGCCACCACCAGCACCTCCCGCGTGCGACTGTGGCTCGCCGATGCGGTGCTGTTCACACCATGCAGACTGCTCTGAACATCTCGCTTGCTCGCCCTCACCGCCGGAATCACCCCGATCAGTAATGCCGTAATGCATGTCAGGATTGTGAGTCCCGCCACCACTCTCCACTCCAGATGAACCACGCCCGTGAGCGGCAGGCTGTTCTCGATCTGCCGCCACAAAATCTTCAGCGTCACCTGCCCGGCCAGTAATCCCAGGATGCCTCCAATGCCGCTGAGCAACAGGCTCTCCACAATCGTTTGTTGCATCAGCCGTGCGCGGCTCGCTCCAAGCGCCGAGCGCACCGCTAGCTCCCGGCTCCGGGCAACTGCGCGCGTCAACATCAGGCTGGTCACGTTGAGGCATGCCAGCGTCCAGATCGCCAGTACTACCGCATATAACAACGTCAGCGGTTTGCGTGCATTCTTGTTGAGCGATGCCTGGTACCCGATGACTTCAAGTTCCGTTGGCACATTCCCATCGGGAACTTCACGCGCAATGATTGCCTGCGCCCGATTTAGGTTCGCGGCCAACTGCGACGGCATCATCCCGTCCGGCAAGCGGAGAAAGAGTGTTCCAAACTGCTGATGTGGACCGCTCATTGCTGTAGGCGCGGCAGCCGCAGGCGCCCACACCTGCATATCGCCTCCAAACGGAAACGAAAATCCCTTCGGCATCACGCCCACAATCGTGTAAAGCTGGCTCTTGATCGTCAGCGTCTTGCCTGTAATCTGCGGATCGGCGTTGTATAGCTTGCGCCAGACATCCTCGCCCAGCAACACCTCATGCTGGCGTCCCAGCTGGTTCTCTTCACTGCGCAGACTGCGCCCCAGCTTCGGCTGCACACCCAGCATGCTCGTCAGCCCCGCCGTGATCTCCACCTTCTCAACCTGAAATCGCCCCGCCGGCCCCACTACGCTGGCAACAGACTGGTCCAGCATCACTCCCGACTTCACATTCGCGCCCGCCGCGTCAATCAGCTGTTGCAGATTCGCATAGCCCATCTCCATGGCAAATCCGTTCATCGTCGGCGCATTGACGGCCATAATGCGATCCGGTCGAACATAGGGCATCGGCCGCAGCAGAATGCCATCCAGCAGCGTGAACACAGCGATATTCGCGCCCAGCCCCAGCGCAAGCACCGTCACCGCAGTCAACGCGAACCCCGGCGACTTGCGCAACTGACGCAGTGCATAGCGGACATCCTGCATGATGCTTGTCATAAATCGCTGCTCCTTTCGCCTCAACGCCTGATAGCTCACCCTTGTCTACTGATCTGTCTACTGATCCCGCAAAGCCTGCATCGGTTGAATCGACGCCGCGCGACGCGCCGGCACCCAGCTTGCCAGCACCGCGGCACTGAAGAGCACCGTCGCCACCGCCACAATCGCCGGTGCATCCAGCGACCCAATTCCATACAGCGTGCTGTGCATCGCCTTGCCCACAAAGTAGACGCCCACCAGGCCAAGCCCCAGGCCCGCAAACGCCAGCGTTACACCTTCTTTGAGGATGAGGTTGATGACATTGTGGCGGCTCGCACCAAGCGCCATGCGCAGACCAATCTCGTGCTCGCGTTGCGCCACATTGAAGGCCATCACGCCGTAGATGCCCACTGCGGCGAGCAGCAACGCCACTACCGCAAATGCGCCATAAAGAACCATCGTGAAGCGATCGCTGGACAGCATCCGGCTCTTGACCTCTTCCATCGTGCGTGGCTCAGCCAGCGCAATCTCCGGGTCTACTGAATGCACAGCGTTCTCGATGCTCCGCGTCATCAGCCTGGGATCGCCCGACGTCTTCACTCCCACATTTGCAGTCGGCCAGGGAATTTGCCAGAACGGCACGTCAATCTCCGGAAAATCTTCGCGGAAATCACCTGCGCGCACATTATGAAAGACCCCGATGATCTGCCATGGAATCGCCGGTCCCAGCTTCGTCACGCCCGGGATCAGTTCTTCAACCATCAATCGCTGCTGCAGCGGGTCCTTGTCCTTGAAATACTTCTGCGCGAAGTTCTCATTGACCATCGCCACACGCACGCTGCCCGCCGCGTCCTGATCCGTAAAGCTCCGGCCCCTCACCACCTTGATGCCATACGTCTTGTAATAATCGGGAGTCACCATGCCGAAGCCCGCGCCAGGCCTCTGCGATTGATCGGCAATCTCCGGCTGTCCAGCAATCGTAAACGGCATGCCAAAGCCCGGTCCCTGCAGCGGCAATCCCGTCGAGAACGACACTTCCTGCACTCCCGGCACCGCCTGAATCCGGGTCAGCATCTGCCGGTAGTACGCTGTGATCTGAGCAGGATCTTTCGGCCTTGCATCCGGAACCGGCAGGAAGAAAGTCTGAACCCGCGTCGTGTTGATGCCCAGGTCCACCTGCGTCAGATTCCAGAAGCTGTGAATCGCAAGTCCCGCACCCGTGAGCAGCGCCAGCGCAAGTCCGAACTCGCCCACAACGAGAACGCGCCGAATTCCGCTCCGTCCCGAAGCTCCGCCTGACCGGCCGCCTTCCTTCAGCGCTTCAGCCGGATCGACCCGCGTCGCATACCACGCCGGCGCACAGCCAAACAGCAGTCCCGAAAGCGTTGCCGCTCCCAGCGAAAACAGCAGAATCGGCATATTCAGCGTAAGGTCTGCCTCAGAGGGCAGCGTGCCCTGCGGCATAATCGCCACCAGCCCACGCAGTGCGAGCCATCCCACACCTATTCCAAGTAGTCCACCGCTCAATGCAAGGAAAAGATTCTCCGTCAAAAACTGCGTGAAGATCGCTCTGCGTCGTGCTCCGAGCGCGGTGCGCACAGCAACTTCCTTGTAGCGCGTCGTTCCCTTCGCCAGCAGCAGATTGGCCACATTCACGCATGCAATCAGCAACACAAAACCAACCGCCCCAAGCAAATACCAAAGCGTCTGGATGCGATCCTTCGACATGAAGTCGTTCTTCAGCGGCTCCACGTATGAACCCCAGCCTTTGTTGCTCTTCGGATTCTCGGTGGCAATGTTCGCCGTCACCGCGTCCATGTTGGACTGCGCCTGCTTTATCGTCACACCCGGCTTCAGCCGTGCCATCGCCAGCAGCCAGTGGAAATCATGATTCAGCTGCTCGGGCTTGAAGACCAGCGGCACAATCAAACTCTGATCCAGTCTGTCAGGCTGGCCCGGCGCCATCACACCAACCACCGTGTAAGGCTCACCGTCTATCTTGATTTGCTTGCCGATAATGTTCGGGTCGGAGCCAAGCTTTTTCCATAGCTTGTTCACAAGCACTACGACATGCTCTTTGCCAAGCGTCCCTTCCTCAGGAAGAAAATCTCGCCCCATCTGAAACTTCACGCCCTGCATCTTGTAAAAGCCCGGTGTCGTCCTCTGGCCCTCGACATACTCCGGCTGGGCCTTCGTCGCCAGGTTGAAGCTGCCACCGGTCCATGCGTTGATGTCCTGAAAGACAGTGTTCTGCCGCTTCCAGTCCACAAAGTCCTGAGCCGAGATGGAGTTGTGGAATGTCTGAATCTTCGACCAGACCATCACCAGCTGATCTGGCTCCGGATACGGCATAGGCGCTAGCAGCGTTGCATACACCACCGTAAAGATCGCTGTGTTCGCGCCAATCCCGAGCGCAAGAGTCAGCAAAGCAGTAGTCGTAAATCCCGGCGCTTTGCGCAGTTGGCGCAGAGCGTAGCGAATGTCTTGAATCGTGTTCTTCAGCACTATCTGCTCCTTCTGCGCCTCAGCGTCCAATGCCCATGCAAAGTTATTCGCCCCTCAGGGCATCCACTGGTTCAACAAGAGCCACACGCCGCGCCGGAATGACAGACGCTGCAATGGCCAAAGCAAAGATTGAAATCGCCGCCAGCGCCAGCACCAACGGATCAAGGGGATCGACCTCGAAGAGCATTGACCGCAGCAAACGTGTCGCAAAGAACGCAACCACCGCGCCAATCGCGCATCCCGCCAGCCCCAGCTTCGCTCCTGACGCCAGAATGATCTGCATCACGCTCGACCGTTGTGCGCCAAGTGCCAGGCGAATCGCCATCTCCTGTGTTCGCAGCGTCGCTGAGAATGCAATCACGCTGTAGATACCCAGCAGCGCCAGTACCATCGCGGCTGCCGCAAACGCCGAAATGATCGCCGTATTGAATCGCCGCGGCGCCTGCCCTTCCTCAACTACGCGCTCCATCGACTCCACCTGCGTCAGCGGCAGCCGCGGATCAATGGACCGCACCGCGCTGCGCAACGCGGCAGTCATCTCTTCCGGCGCCAATGCGCCGCGCAGCACGATCGAGCCGTAGTCGCCGTTCAGCATGCCTGGAGGTGCAAATTTTCCCATTGAGCTCGCAAACTGCGCCGCAGGCTGATAGATCTGGTCCTGCACAGCTTCATCCGCGCCGCTCTGCTTCACATCGCCAATCTCGCCAACCACCGTCAACCACGACAGCGGTGACTCCGGCAGCCCCCAGTGCAGCCGCTTCCCCACTGGATCCTGTCCCGGCCAGTAACGCTGCGCCAGCGTGTGATTCACAATCACCACATATGGCGAGCCAGCCCGGTCCGCATCCGTAAAATCACGCCCGCGCAGAATCGGAATCCCCGCCGCGCTCAGATACGCGCCTCTCACCTGCGAAACCCACGCCAGGTTCATCCCCGCGCCCTTCGGCGCAACATAGCCCTCCGGCACAAACGCCGTGCTGCTTGACTGCCCTGAAGCCGGCAGCGTCGAAGTGATCCCCGCCGCATTCGCGCCCGGCAACTGCTGCAGATTGTGCAACAGCGCATCGTTAAAGGCATCCACCGCACCCTGTGTCGAATACTCGCGCCTCGGCAAGCTGAACGTTGCCGTCAGCGCATGATCCGTGCGCATACCCAGGTTCACCTGCCGCAGCTTCTCAAAGCTACGCAACAGCAGTCCCGAAGCCACCAGCAGCACCAGCGCTACAGCAATCTCCGCAATCACCAGTGCAGAACGCACACGTGCATGACCGCCGCCCGCAGAACCCGTACGGCCGCCTTCCTTCAACCCTTCATTGATCTCCGTTCGCGCCGCGGCAAATGCAGGAATTACTCCGCACAACAGCCCTGTAGCAACCGCCAGCGCCATCGCAAATCCCATCACCCGCCAGTCCAGGCTGATCGAACCGATGCGCGGCAACGTCTCCGGCAGGAACTGCACACCAACACGCAGCACCGCAGATGCCAGGGTCAGCCCAACCAGACCTCCGGCAACGCTCAGCGCCAGCGTCTCCACCAGAATCTGCCGCAGAACAGCGCCGCTGCCCGCGCCCAGCGCCAGTCTTACCGCCATCTCGCGCCGCCGGCGAATCACGCGCACCAGCAGCAGCCCGGCAAGATTCGCGCATGCAATAAACAGCACCACCGTCACTGCCAGAAACAGTGTCCGCACCAGCGGCCGCGCCGCCTCCACTGTCTCCTCATCCAGCCGCCTCACCACCGGCCGAATCTTCAGGGTCGCCATTTCTGGCGGAAACGCGCGCATAATCTCCTGCGACGCGCGCATCGCGTCCCCCTGGGCCTGCGCTGGCGTAATCCCCGGCTTCAGCCTTCCCACCAGCCTGAAGTTCCAGCTCGACGCGCTGTTCGATAGCTCCACCGGCGTCAGGCTCATCGGAATCCATACTTCGCTGCGGTTCAACTGTCCCGGCGACAAAGGAAATTCAAAGCTCTGCGGCATCACGCCGATAATCTCGTACGGCTTTCGATCAAGCAGAATCTTCTGTCCCAGCACATGCTCGTCGCCATGCATGCGCGTTCGCCATGTCTGATAGCTCACCACCGCCACCGGCTGACTGCCCGTATCTTCCTGCGCCGTGAAAACCCGCCCCATCAGCGGCGAAACACCCAGAACCGGAAACATCCCCGAGGTCATTCGAGTCGCGCTGACCTGCGCCGGCTCCCCAATTCCCGAAAGCTCATACGCCGTCTGCCCATACGCCCCGACCGCATAAAAGGCCGACGTATCGCGGATATACACCGGAATCTCCGGCGAAGCCACCGATGGTGTCGGCAACGCATCCCCGCCTCCGCTTTCGAGCTGATCTCCCAGCGTCACCAGTGTCTTCTGGTCCGGAAACGGCAAAGGCCGCAGCAGCACACCCTCAACGATCGAGAAGATCGCAGTCGTCGCGCCAATGCCAAAAGCCAGCGCCAGCACCGCCGTCAATGCAAATCCCGGCGACTTGCGCAACTGCCGCAACGCGTAGCGAATATCCTCACGCAATCCGTTCATCTTGTCTCCCTATTCCGCCCGCAAAGCTTTCACCGGCTCGATAGAAGCCGCTCTCGCCGCCGGAATCAGCGCCGCCAGCAATCCTGCCGCCATTACCAGCAGCACAAGCAGCAGCGTGGTGCCTGCTTCCTTCTGTGGCTCGAAGTAGATCACTACTCCCACCAGCCGCCGCGCCAGCAGCATCAATCCCGTTCCCACCGCCGCGCCCACGACCAGCATCATCGCCACGCGCCGCAGTACCATGCCCAGGATGTGCCCTCGCGTAGCACCCACCGCCATGCGCACCCCGATGTCGCGCGACGACTGCTCCACCTCGTTGCTCACCAGCCCATACAAACCAACCAAAGCCAGCACCAGCGCAAGCCCGGCGAAAATCCCGAACAGCCAGCTCTCCATGCGCTCAAAGACCAGGGCATCGGCCACCACCTCTGTCATCGTCTCCGGCTCCTCGAACGGCACCGACGAATCCAGATCATGCAGCACCGACCGTACCGCCGGAATCGCCAGCTTCGGATCGCCCGTTGTCCGCACCAGGAACATCATGGTCGCGTAGTTATCCGTGCGGTCCTTCAGCGGAAGCTCATCCAGCAACCAGTCGCGCTCGGCCAACGGTTGTTGGTAGATGTCCTGCCGTACATTGCCCACCACGCCAACAATGCGCGTCCAGTTCCCCTGCTTCTCGTCATCGTCGATGCGCTGCGTCGTCGGATCGAGCCCATTCGGAATGAACTTCTTCACGAACGCATCGTTCACCACCACCGTTGTGGCCCTGTCTTTCTCCGTATGGTCCAGCCCCGCCGAGAGCTTCCGTCCTCCATGCAGCGGAATCCCCATCACATCGAAGTACCCCGCGCTCACCATCCGATTCTCGGCCAGCATCTCCTGGTTTGGCGGATTCGGCGGCTGCCCGGCAAGATGGATATCCGAATTCGAGCCCCAGCTATCGATCGGCGCCATACTGATCAGCCCCGCCGCCTGCACGCCATGCAGATGACCGACCCGCTCTTCCAGCGGCCTGTAGAAATCGCCCAGCACATCGTGCCCGGCATACTTCACCCGCGAAATCTCGATCGGGAACATCACGATATGCGCCGCGTCAAATCCCAGGTCGGCGTGCCTGTACCGCGAAACCATCCGCAGCAGCAGCCCCGCCACAAACAGCAGCACCAGCGTCAGCGCCACCTGCGTCACCACAAACCCCGCCCGCAGCCGGTGCTGATGCCGTCCCGTTCCCGCACTCCCGCCAGCCTTCAGCGCCCGATTCGGATCGACTCCGGACAATCGCATCGCCGGATATAGCGAAGCCCCCAGGCTAGTCACTACTGCCGCGCTAACCGCTGCCGCAAGCACCACCCAGTTCATCCGCACATCGGCCCCGCGAGCCAGCGCATGAATCAGGAATGTCCGCATCACGCTCAGCATCGCCCACGCAATCGCCACGCCACATGCTGCGCCAAGCAGTGCCAGCACAACGCCCTCGGTCAACATCTGCCGCAGCAGCCGCGTGCGGCCTGCTCCTACCGCCACGCGCAACGCCATCTCACGCTCGCGCTTCACGCCTCGCGCCAGTAGCAGTCCCGCGACATTCACGCAGCCAATCGCAAGCACCGCCAGCACCGCGCCAAGCAACGTCCACAGCGGGCCCTTGCTCTTGGCAGTCACACTATCGGCCAGCATCTGCAGCGTTACCGTGCGGCCCTTGTCGGTCTCATACGCCTGCCCAAGATTGCTGAAGACATGTTGCAAGTCAGCCTGCGCCTGCTCCACCGTCAATCCATCTTTCACCCGCCCCACAGTTCGCAACCAGTGCGAGCCGCGATTGTTCATCCACGCTTTATCTATACGCAACGGCGTATAAACCGTATCGCGCATATTCAGCGGGAACCGAAATCCCGCGGGCATCACACCGATCACGACAAACAACTTGTCATTGAGCCTGACCGTCCTGTTGACAATGCCAGCGTCGCCATTGAAATGCTTCCGCCACACCTCGTAGCTCAGCACCGCAATATCGTTCTTGCCCTGCTGCTCTTCACCCGGCAGAAACGTGCGTCCAAGAATCGGCTGCACTCCGAATATCTGGAAGAAGTTATCCGTCGCGCCTACGCCTTTCAACGCAATCGACGCGCCATCCGGCGTCTGGAGCGTATAGGTATTGAAATCCCAGTAAGCCGCGAACGCAGAGAACGCCGTGACCTGCTTGCGCTCGTCCTGATACGAAGGCCACGATGCCGGTTGCCAATATCCGCTCACGCTCTTGCTCTGCACCGCAACTATCTGCTCCTGCCCGACGTAAGGCAGAGGCCGCAGAATCACCGCGTCAATCACGCAGAAAACCGCCGTCGCCACGCCCACACTCAGGGCCAGCGTAGCCACGACAGTCAGCGCAAATCCCGGCGCCTTCCGCATCTGGCGCAGCGCGTAGCGAATATCCTGGAAGACAGCACTCATCGTTACGACCACCTTGGCGTTCGTTCTCGACAGAAAGGAACCGGAGTTGCCGTCACTCGGCAACTCCGCCGGATATAAATTGCGCTTAGACCTCAGCCAGAAGCTGGTTCAACTCGCCCTCGGCAACTACCTTGCCGTCGAACAAGTGCACCTGGCGCTCGGCATGCGCGGCAAAGCGCGGATCGTGCGTCACCATGCAGATCGTTGCGCCTTCCTGATGCAGCTCCTGCAGCAGCTTCATCACCGCTTCGCCGTTCTTCGAGTCCAGGTTTCCGGTAGGCTCGTCAGCCAGCAGGATCGAGGGCGATCCGGCCAGTGCGCGCGCCACAGCCACACGCTGCTGTTGACCGCCTGAGAGCTGCGCCGGATAGTGCCGCATGCGGTGCGCCATATTCACGCGCTCCAGCGACTCCTGCACCTTCTTCTTGCGCTCTGCGGACGGCATACCCGTGCGATAGGTCAGCGGCAGCTCCACATTCTCCGCCACCGTCAGATCGCCAATCAGGTTGAAGCTCTGAAAGATGAACCCGATCTCCTGGTTGCGAATCCGCGAGCGGTCGGCGAAGTTCAGATTCGCGACCTCTTTGCTGTTCAGCGTGTAGCGGCCGGCAGTAGGAGTGTCGAGCAGTCCGATAATCGACAGCAGCGTCGATTTTCCGCAGCCCGAAGGCCCGCTCATCGCGACATACTCACCGCGCGCAATTGTCAGATGAACGCCGGACAGAGCATGCGTCTCAATCTCGTCCGTGTAGAAAACCTTCGTCAGGTGCTCGATTTCAATAATGTTCTGGCTCATGCTCGTTTTTCCTCTCCTGTCCCGAATCGTTTGTGGCTATTCCAGCCGAATCTTGTCCGTGTTATCTTCCCTGCTCATATCCGACAGAATGACCGTGTCACCTTCGCGCAGTCCGTCAACCACTTGAATCGCATTCACAGCGGCAATCCCCACTTTCACCGGCACCCGCGTCGCAGTCTTGCCATCCACGCTTACCTTGAAAAGGCTGATCGTGCTGTGCGGGTTGCCGAAGGCCGGCCGCCCCACCTGCAACGTATCCGGTATCCGCTCCTGATCGATCACTCCGTCCACGCTCAACTGCGGAACCGCACCCGAAGGCAGGTCCCCATCGAGCGTTACGTCAACCACGCGCGTTCCGTTCAATACTGAGGGATCAATTCTGGTAACGTGCCCCTTGACGACTCCGTTATGCGTATCAACCTCGGCCGGCTGGCCAATCCGGATATCATGCGCCTGCGTCTCGGCAATATTCAGCGCAGCCTTCAGCTTGTCCGGCTGCACCACCTCTGCCACCGAGGTTCCCGCCGTCACATGCTGCCCCACCTGCACCGGGGTCGCCAATGTCGAAAGCACGCCGCTGATGCCTGATCGCACCTGAAGCGCGTCCTCCTGTCGTTTGTAGAGATCGTAAAGAGCCTGGGCCTGGTCGACTTTGGCCTGCGATGAGGCAAGCTGCACCTCAATCGCCTTCGTATTCACATCCAGTTGCTGCTGGCTGATCTGCCGCTGGGCCGTGAACTGATCGGCCTTGTTCTTCGACGCGTTGTACGTCAACCCGGAGATCACGCCCAGGTCAAAGAGCTGCTTGTCCGTCTGCGCCTGCAACTGGCCCTGCGTGAAATCCGAGTTCACCTGCGCAGCGGTAGCCTTCTTGTCCATCAGAGTGCTTTGCAGCGTGGCCTGCAGCGCCTTGTAATCCGCCTTGGCCCCCTTCAGAGCCTGCTCCGCGCTCAACAACTGCTGCTGCAGTTGAGGATCGGCCAGATCCATCAAAATCGTGTCCGGAGTTACACGCGCGCCGGGCAGCACGCGGATGTGGACAACCGTCGCTTCCGTCTGCGCGGGAATCAGCAGAATGCTGTCCTCGCGTGGCACCAACGTTCCCGGCCCGCGTACCTGCGCCACCAGGGCCCCGCGCTTCACCGTATCCGTCCAGATCGTAGCTCGGTCCACCGGTGTAAGAGCCGGCTTGAGCCGCGCCACAAAAAAGCCAATCGCGGTTACCACCACCACTGCAACCGCGCCCCAGATGATCTGTTGTCGCCGTTTCTTCTTCTTGATGTCAGGTCTTGAGATATCCATCGCACTGTCTTGATTGCACTTCGATGGCCATTCAAGCGCCAACCATTTCAATCACTTGCACACGAACCGTCACCGGACAATGTCCGCCCCCGGATTCAACTGTCCAAAACCGGACACAAGCATGGGCGGATCTGCTCCAGGTAATTCCCACTCCAGAAACAACTCGGCCCAGCGACATTAGCCGCTGGGCCGAGACTGGCTGGGGGAGGGAAATCTGTTAGCGCACCTTCACCGTCAGGGCCATATCCAGGGGAATGGCCTGATTGTTCAGGGTCGCCGGACTGAAGTGCGACTGAAGTACTGCCGCCACTACCTTGGCGTCCAGCAGCGCGCTGCCCGACTTCACTACATGGACGTTCTGGGCATTGCCCTTCTCGTCCACCTTCAGGGAGAGAGTCACTTCGCCGCTCGAACCTGCGGCATCTTCGCCAGAAATACGAAATGAATTCGCATCGAGCAACACCGGAGCCACAACGCCTGTGCTCACATGCTGCGGCCGCGCATTTACGATCGTGTCAGTTTTGGGGGAGGTAGCAAAAGCCGATGCCGTGACGAGCACCGAAGACAAGAGAACAGCCATTTGAACAGGACGCATGATAATTCCTCCATAAACAATGAAAGGGTTAAGAGTGCGCTACGGTTAAATGGGTACCCGTCACCATCATGCACCCATTGCTGAATGATTGTCAAATTAAAAAGTTAATCCATTTATTTTCATGACTTTAAGCACTTAAACTCTACGTAAACGCCTGGAATATTAAAAAATCGTCCCACATCAAGAGAAAAGGCCCACGCCACCCGGCGCAGGCCTTTTCCTTATGTATCTTGTCCTTCCTCTAAGTTTTTGTTGTCATCCTGAGCGCAGCGAAGGATCCGTCTCTAAATCCAACAACCACCCTACTTCCCCTCCACCACCGGCAACTCAATAAAGCTGGCCTGCCCCGGTGCGTGATACACCCGGTCCGTAGCCTTCTTATAATCCCCCACTTGCGCAAAGAAGATATTCGGCACAAACGTCTGCGGATTGCGGTCATACAGCGGAAACCAGCTCGACTGCACCTGCACCATGATCCGGTGTCCTGGCAGAAAAACATGATCCGCCGTCGGCAATGCAAACTTGTACAGCAGCGGAGTGTTCGGCGTAATCGCCTTAGCCTGCGAAAGGCTCTCGCGATACCGCCCGCGCAAAATATCCATCGACACGGCAAGCTGATATCCGCCCAGTTCCGGCGTACCCGGCACCTGGTCCGGATACACATCGATCAGCTTCACCACCCAATCGCCATCCGTGCCTGAAGTCGAAGCAATCAAGTTTGCAATTGGCTCGCCGCTGATCTTCAGCGGAGCAGTCAGCACATCCGACTTGAAGCTCAACACATCCGTCCGCCCAGAAAACGGCCGCTGATCGTCCACCAGCCATCGAGCCCACGACAGATTCGGCGTATACCCCACCGGCTGGCTCGGCCGCACGCGATACGGCACAGGCTTAGCCGGATCCGACACATACTCATCAAATGCCTCACCACCCGCGGGCGCCGTAAAGCCTAGCTTCCCCTCCGCCTGCAGATACAACGGCGTCGCCTTCGGCACGCATCCGGCCTTGCACCCTGAAGGCCACGAAGCAAGCTCCAGCCACCGGTTCGTCCCCGTCTCAAACGCATTCACCGGCGCAATCGTCAACGCCGGAGCATCGTCGCGCAGATAGTGCGCCAGAAACGGCGCCAGTATCTGCATCCGGAAATAAAGTCCCGTATCGCTGCGAAAATCAATCGCGCCCAGCGAAGGTGCGTTCTCAATCTCCTGCCCGTGATGCCACGGCCCTAGCACCAGATAAAGCTTGTCGTGACCCGCATCCTTTGTCGCCAGCGTCTTGTAAACGGCAATCGCGCCGTAGATATCCTCCTGGTCCCACAAACTCGCAACCACCATCGTCGGCACAGTGAAAGGCTCCTTCGCCAGCAGGAGGTCAAGTGCCTGGTCGCTCCAGAAAGTGTCATATGCCGGATGCTGCGTGATCTTCTTCCAGAACCCGATCTGCTCCAACCCGCGCTGCTTTCCGAGCTCTCCCGCCGACCCGGCATTCATATACGTGTCGTAGTCGTCAAAGTTGCTCGTAAGCCAGTGCGCGCTGTTGTCGCGAGTCGCCGTCTGCTCGTAGATATACGGCATGTTCTGCTGCCGAAAAGCCCCGTTGTGAAACCAGTCATCCCCGCGCCATCCATCCACCATCGGATTCATCGGCACCACGCACTTCAACGCCGGATGCGGATGTACCAGCGGAGTCAGCGAAAGAAACCCGTCATACGAAATACCAAGAATCCCAACCTTCCCATTCGACTCCGGCAGATTCTTCACCAGCCACTCAATCGTGTCGTAAGTGTCCGTCGACTCATCCACCGGCGTAGGATTCTGCGGCCCGTGAAACGGCCGGTTCATCACATAATCGCCTTCACTCCCGTACTTGCCGCGAATATCCTGCAACACGCGAATATACCCGCCCTGCACGATCGTCTCGACCGCGTTGTCATAACCCCACAGGGCCGTCCCGAGGTCCGTGCTCGGCGTATTCAAAACCAGCACTGAAGCGCTGTAAGGCGTGCGTGTCAGCAGAATCCCCGCATGCTTAGCGCCACTCGGCGTCAGAATCACCGTGTGAAGCTTCACGCCATCGCGCATCGCGATCATCACGTCGCGCCGCGCATAATTCATGCCCGCAGTCGGCGGCTGAAAATTCGCAGGCGTCTCACTCGGATACTCCGGATAAAGCGGCTTCTGCGCATACACCGTGCCCAGCCCAAAAAACGGAAGAGTTGCCAACAACCACCGAAACCGGCGAAAGCCTTTCATGCGTCGCTCCTATGCTGATCTACCCGCTGATTCAGAAAAAAAATGTGCCGTCATCCCGAGAGCTGTCGAATAAAAGCACCGTCGAAAAAAGATGATGTCATCGTAAGCATTCTTGGAAAAGAGGATGTCATCCTGAGCGGAGCGCAGCGGAGTCGAAGGACCCGCGTCTGTCTTTGCATTTGCCTTTGCCCTTCCCTTACCTGCCATCCCTCATCCGCGTCATCCTGAGCGAAGTTTGGAGCGTTCGTTGCTCCAAACGCAGTCGAAGAACCTGCGGTTTGCCTCGCCCCGACAATCCTTCAAATAACGCCTGGTTCGATGGTCGTGTAGCTCGATCTCGACCTACGGCTCATCCTTGTAGATCCCCATCTGCATCGTTCCGCCCTCAGCCAGCCTCGCGCGAAACATCCCCGGCGTATTAAAGCTCCACGCCATCTGCCCATCCGGAGTCAGCGCAATAATCCCGCCATCGCCCTGCAACGCCGTAAGCTGCTTCTGAATCACCTCGTCAGCAGCCGCCTGCAACGGCATCCCCTTGTACTGCACCAGCGCGCAGATCGTTCGCGCCACCGTCAGCCGGATAAAGAACTCGCCCGTACCCGTTCCTGAAACCGCGCATGACTGATTCGACGCATACGTTCCCGCGCCAATCACCGGAGTATCCCCAACGCGATTCCAATGCTTCGCCGTCAATCCGCCCGTCGATGTTCCCGCAGCCACATTGCCATTGCGGTCCAGCGCCACCACGCCCACAGTCCCCCACTTATGCGCATTGGGAGTCTCAAAAAATGCGAGCGGCTTCCCTGGCGCAGCAGGCGCACCGGCCGGCCGCGGAGGAACTGGCAGTCCCTGCTTCTTCAACTCCTCCACCAGCCCCTGCCAGCGCCGCTCCGTAAAGAAGAAGCTCGGCGGAACCTGCTCCAGCCCCACATGCGCCGCAAAGGCATCCGCCCCCGGCCCCACCAGAAAAACATGCGGCGACTTCTCCATCACCGCTCGCGCCAGCGAGATCGGATGCCGCGTCTTCTGCACATCCGCCACCGCACCGGCCATCTGCGTCTTTCCATCCATCACAGCTGCGTCAAGCTGGTTTGTCCCATCCGCCGCAAAGACCGCCCCGCGTCCCGCGTTAAAGTTCGGGTCATCTTCCAGAATCTTGATCGCCGCCTCCACCGCATTCAGCGAAGAGCCTCCTTTGTTCAGCACTCCCGCAGCCGCATCGAGAGCCACCTTCAGCCCCTCGCGATACTCCTTCTCCGCCTGCGGAGTCATCGACGAGCGCTCAATCACACCCGCGCCGCCATGCAGCACTACCGCCCATTTATGCTGCCCCGCTGCCGCCGTTTGCGAAGCATCCGGCGCAGCTTGTGCCGCACCGGTTCCCGTCTGCACGCTGCCGGACAACTGCGCAACACCCACCTGCGCCCCTGCTGCAAAGATCGCCAGTGCAGGCGTCAACACCAATGCCATTGCTCTCCAACCCATCTCAACTCCCCTTCTGCTCTTCACTTCTTGTAGACAACGCCATCCTTCATCACAAACTTCACCGACTTCAGCACCGAAATATCCTCAAGCGGATTACCCGGCACCGCAATCACATCGGCAAAATATCCCGGCTTCAACTCGCCGATCTTGCCTTCCCAATCCAGCAGCCTCGCCCCATGAATCAGGTCCGCCTTCAGCACCTCTGCCGGAGGCATTCCATACTTCACCATCAGCTCCATCTCACGCGCCTGCGTCCCATGCGGAAACGGCCCCACATCCGACCCCACCGCCATCGGCACTCCCGCCGCAAGCTGCTTCTTGAACTCTGCCGCATGATACGACAGCAGCGCGTCACCCCATCCCAAACCGGCCGTATCTGAAGTCTTGGCAAAGTACTCCAGAATCGCAAACGTCGGCACCGCGTAAATCTGCTTCTCGCGCATAATGCGCATCGTCTCATCGCTCAGCTGAAAAGCATGATCGATCGACGCCACACCAGCCTTCGCCGCATACAGTGCGCCAGGCTCGCCGCCGCAGTGCACACCCACGCGCGTGCCCATGCGCTTCGTCTCAGTCACCGCCGCTTCCAACTCTGCCTCGGTGTACTGATACGGCGTTGAAAATTTCCCATCCACCTGACGATCCGTACCCGTCTCGTAAATCTTGATGAAGTCCGCGCCTTCCTTCAGTTGCCGCCGGATCGTCTCTACCAGCTCCGTCGCATTGTTCGCGTAATCCGCATTTGAAGGCACGTGCGCCGCGGGGTTGTAGTGAATTGCATCCTCATGCCCCCCTAGAATGCTGATAGCGTTGTTGCTCACCCGCATGCGCGGCCCCGGAATCAACCCCTTGTCGATCGCATTGCGAACCGCCGCGTCGGCATTCCCCGCGCCCTCCGTGCCCATATCGCGCTCGGCCGTATAACCCGCCATCAGATCGTCGCGCGCCGCCAGCTCTGCCAGAATCGTCCGCTCCGGCACAGACTCGATGATTGTCTGCAGATCCTCCGCACCCGGATGCAGAAAGAGGTGCGTATGCGCATCAATCAACCCGGGCATCAGCGTCGCAGCGCCCAGGTCCACCACCTCTACACCAGCCGGATGCGTCACTGAAGCCCCAGCCTCAGCAATGCGATTCCCCCGCACCAGCACCTCGCCCGGAGAAACAAGCTTCCCCTGCGCCACATCCAGCAGATGCGCCGCATGCAACACCACAACCTTGTCTGAACCAGCAGCCGGCCCCTGCGCAAAAAGCGCACCGCCGCCAAGAACCATCACCGCCACAAAGAAAAAAAGAGCACGCTGAATCATGCACCAGATACTAGCAGCCTCAAACGGCCAGGAATCCGCTTTTGCCTTAGCCGTTGCTTTTCTTGCTGTCCTTCCCAAAGGGAATCTGCTTTTGCCTTTGCTCTTGCTTGTTGCCTTTCCCCCTCGTTCTCATCCCTCGTTGTTGTCATCCTGAGCGAAGCGCAGCGTAGTCGAAGGACCTGCGGTTGCTCTTGGCCTTTGCCGTTGCCCTTGCTTTTCTTTCTGTCATTCCCAAAGGGAATCTGCTTTTGCCTTTGCTCTTGCTTGTGTCTTTCCCCCTCGTTCTCATCCCTCGTTGCTGTCATCCTGAGCGAAGCGCAGCGTAGTCGAAGGACCTGCGGTTGCTCTTGCCTTTGCCGTTGCCCTTGCTTTTCTTGCTGTCATTCCCAAAGGGAATCTGCTTTTGCCTTTGCTCTTGCTTGTTGCCTTTCCCCCGCGTTCTCATCCCTCTTTGCTGTCATCCTGAGCGAAGCGCAGCGTAGTCGAAGGACCCGCGGTTGCTCTTGCCTTTGCCGTTGCCGTTGCTTTTCTTTCTGTCATTCCCAAAGGAATCTGCGGTACACATCTCCCTGCTTGACAACGGGTTATTTCTATCGCTATGTAGTTCTAATGCGCTTCCGTCTGACACTCATATTGCTCATCGCAGTTACTGCTGTTTCCGCACAGCCGCCGGCAACCAAACCCGTATCCTGGGTCGGAACCTGGGCTGCCTCGCCCTTCGACGGCGATCCGTGGCACACGATTCCCACGCTGGTCGAGTCCACCCTGCGCGAGATCGTGCACACTTCAATCGCCGGCAAGTCCGTGCGTGTGCGCCTTACCAACGAATTCGGCACGCAGCCGCTCCGCATCGACGCAGCAACCATCGCCATTAGCGCAGGCTTAAGCGGTATAGACTCGGCGTCCTTGCATGACCTCACCTTTACCGGCTCGCGGTCGATCGTCATTCCGCCCGGTGCGCAGGCGCTCACCGATCCCGTAGCAATGGCAACACCGGCGTCCGCCAACCTGGCCATCAGCATCTACCTGCCGTTGCAGCAGGTCAGCGACGTAACCGTACATTCGAGCGCGCAACAGGACAACTTCATCCAGACCGGCAATCACGTTCGCGATGCCTCGTTCGCCGAGCCGGCCATTACGCCCTCCTGGTTTTTTCTGAAAGGCGTGGATGTTGAACCAGTCAACACCAACGCAGCCGCAATCGTAGCCTTCGGCGATTCGATTACTGACGGAGCTCTCTCCACGGAGAATGCCAACCACCGCTGGCCCGACTATCTTTCCGCGCGCCTTCAGAGCAACCCGGCTACCGCGCACCTCGCCGTGCTCGACGAGGGAATCGGCGGCAACTGCGTTCTCATCCACCGCGTCGGACAAAATGCGCTGGCCCGCTTCGATCGGGATGTTCTTTCGCAGGCCGGAGTAAAGTACCTCATCGTGCTTGAGGGCATCAACGATATCGGCGTCCTCCACACTCCCAACCAGCCCAGCTACAAGGTCACCGCCGAAGATCTCGAACAGGGGCTTGCCCAGCTCGTCGCACGGGCTCATGACCACGGCATCAAGGTCATCGGAGCCACCATCACGCCCTACAAAGGCGCCGCATACTTCACGGAAAATGGCGAACAGATACGCCAGGCAGTCAACCACTGGATCCTGACGTCAGGCGTCTTCGATGCCACGATCGACTTCGACAAGGCGACCGGCGACCCTGCCAATCCGCTTACGTTCGCGCCGCAGGTCGATAGCGGCGACCATCTGCATCCGAAGGACGCCGGATACGCCGCGATGGCAGACTCCATCGACCTCAGTTTGTTCCGTTAGTAGCCTGTTTCATTAGCGACTGATTAGGTCAGCCCAGGGTGACTCGGGATTTGCTCGGAGAATCTGAAATACTCTCCATCAACTCCCGAGCCCGCTGAAACACCTTCATAAACATCCCCTTCGTCAGCACACCCGTATTCGTATTCTGCAGCGAAGGATGATACGTCCCCAGCAGCCACATCCCATTCGGCAGCTTGTACTCCACCCCGTGGCCAAACACCAGCCCTCGGCGCGATTCCACAATGCCAGTCCGAATCAAATACCCAGCGAAGCTGTCGAAGCCAATCTTCCCTAGGCACACCACTACCTTCAGCCGCGGCAGCAGCGCCATCTCCTCATCCAGCCAATGCGCGCAGTTCCGCTGCTCCTCAGGCGTAGGCTTGTTCCCCGGCGGAGCGCACCGCACAGCCGCACTGATCCACATGTCAGTCAACGTAAGCCCGTCATCGCGGCTCTCCGCATTCGGCTGTGAAGCAAACCCCGCCTCATACAAAATCGGAAACATGAAATTCCCCGACCCGTCCCCGGTAAACGGCCGCCCCGTCCGGTTCGACCCATGCGCCCCCGGAGCCAGCCCAAAGACCAGCACCCGCGCCTTCGGATCACCAAACGAAGGCACCGGCTTCCCCCAGTAGCTCCAGTCGCGCCACTGCCGCTTTCGCACCCGGGCAATCTCCGCGCCGTACTCCCGCAGCCGCGGACAGCTCTCGCAAGCCACAATCCGCGCATTCAACTCCTCCAACGTCTTCGCCTCACCCATCTCCTCATTGTAGAAAGCTCCGTCGCCTTCGCCTTTCTTGCTGTCATCCTGAGCGGAGCGCAGCGTAGTCGAAGGACCCGCGGTTGCTCTTGTTCTTGCCTTTCTTGCTGTCATTCCCAAAGGGAATCTGCTTCTGCCGTTGTTCTTGCTGTTGCTTTTGTTGTTGCCCTTGCCTTTCTTGCTGTCCTTCCCAAAGGGAATCTGCTTTTGCCTTTGCTCTTGCTTGTTACCTTTCCTCCTCGTTCTCATCCCTCTTTGTTGTCATCCTGAGCGGAGCGCAGCGTAGTCGAAGGACCTGCGGTTGCTCTTGCCTTTGCCGTTGCCTTTCTTGCTGTCATTCCCAAAGGGAATCTGCTTCTGCCGTTGCCCTTGCTGTTGCTTTTGTTGTTGCCTTTGCCTTTCTTGCTGTCATTCCCAAAGGGAATCTGCTTCTGCCGTTGCCTTTGCACTTATCTTTGCACTTGCTTTTTCTGTTGTCGTCATCCTGAGCGAAGCGCAGCGAAGTCGAAGGACCTGCGGTTAACAACTCTCACCGATGCAAGGAATGATTTGGGAAAGCACAAACCCATCTCAGTGCAATAAGATGGTTCCGCTCAGGGGAAACCCCTTCGCCACCACCATGCAACAGCATCCAGGGGACGAAAACATGAAGCTCGCACCGCACGCACTCGCCGGACTCGCTCTTCTCGCCGGCGCCTCGGCCCTCGCCGGCCACGCCCAGTCCGTCACCGTCAACGGCATGCCCTCCGTAACCCTCACCCGCAAGCCGACACCCAACGCAACCAAGCCCGAGTTCACCTCCATCACTTTGTTCCCCGGTCGCGCTCTCGAGATCCAGCAGATCACCGCCATCTTCCCCGGCAAGGGTGAAGTCGACGTACTCGCCTCGCCCAGCCTCGAAGAGTCCGCCAAGATGCTCAATGACCAGGACACGCCGAACGGCGACCTCGGCTACCGGCTCGGCTCGGCCTTCCTCTTCCCCTACCCAAACCGCATCCGCGGCAAGCTCTCCGCTGACGGTAAAACCCTCACCACTGAGTGGAAGGGCCATACCATCACCCTCCCCGCCAACAACATCGGCACCAAGCCCGGCGCCGAACGCCACGCCATGCATGGCCTCATCCTTAAAGCCAAGGTTGAAGACCTCAAGGTCGACAAAACAGCCGGCGGCGGCACCGTAACCGGCGTCATCCACGGCGGAGACTTCAACGGCCACTGGCTCTCCAAAACCGACCTGATCCTCAAGATCAGCCTTACCGCTGAAGCCGTCGACGTCTCCATCGTCGCCCACAATGTCGGCGACGCCTCAGAGCCTGTAGCCATCGCCTGGCACCCCTACTTCAATCTCCCCAGCGGAGACCGCAAGCAGGTCCGCCTCCACGTCCCGGGCTCTGCTCTGGCTGAGGTCGACAACTACGACAACGTCTTCCCTACCGGCAAGATCATTCCCGTCGCCGGTACTGCCTACGACTTTCAGGCTCCTGAAGGCAAAGCCCTCGGCGGCCAGTTCCTCGATGACAACTTCAGCCACCTCGACGCAAAGGGCGGCGTCGTCACCGTCAACATCACCGACCCGGCAGCCCACTACGGCGTCCGGATTCAGAGTCTGACCCCCAACGTCAAGACCATCCAGGTTTACGCGCCCCCGGCCAAAAACTTTATCGCTGTCGAACACCAGACCAACTTCGGCGACCCTTTTGGCAAGGTATGGGGCAACATGGACACCCAGATGATCACTCTCGCCCCGGGCAAGAGCACCCAATGGCACGTCCGCCTCGGCGTCTTTGTCCCGTAACAACCCTAAGTAGAATCTCCACTTAGGCATACAACCAACCATGTGCGTCTCCCATCGAACGTCTCACCGGGGGAGACGCACATGCACACACCGCTCCGTTCCAGCCTCCTGCCCCTTCTCTCAGCCTTGGTTCTTCTTCTCTTCGCAATGCCTGCCCAGGCGCGCGTTCCGAAAGGCGATCTCTACCTCGGATACAGCCGTTTGGGAGAAAACGCCTTCTACCCCAACACTGAAGGCCTGAACGGCCTCGAAGGCGCCGCCCACTTGAAAATAGGCCGTTTCCTCGGCGTTGAAGGCGATGTCTCCCATTACGGTTACGGAGCTTCGGACTCCGCGCCCCACACCACCACCTATCTCTTCGGCCCGCGCGTCACCTTCAGCGCGCTGCATTTTCACGTCTTCGCTCACGCCCTCCTTGGCGGCGAAAGCTCCTCCAGCGCCGACATCAGTGAGGACGCGTTCGCCTACGCCCTCGGCGGCGGAGTGGAAATCCCCCTTCTGCCCTTCTTCGCCTGGCGCATCAACGGCGACTACATCGACGCTCCCTCCCTCAGCACCCAGAACCCCACAAAAGCACGCGCCTCCACCGGCCTCGTCTTCCGCTTCTGAAGGCCTGGCCGAGCCTCCCCGGCCTCCCTCAAGTTTGACCGTCTTCACCAACCCTCTTACCATTGAAGAGAACGTCCTTCTCCCGCAGCCGCGCTCTTGCGGAAACTTCTCTGCTTCCTGAAGCAAATGAAGATTCTTTCTCCGCTCCGGTTCCCGCGGGTGTCAGGGACGAACGTATCTGGTTCCCACTGGAAGGCAAAATTTTGAGCTCCGCAGAGACGATCGAAAACACCCCGAATTCCGAGTCCGAAACCTCCCTCAGCCCCGCCACCGTCGCGGAAGGCGAAGCCCACATCCATCACGACCACGACGGCCACGAACACGACGGCCATGACCATGCCGGCCACGATCATGATCACAGCCACGAAGGTCACCAGCACGGCCCCATCTTGAACCCCGAATGCGTTCGGGAAGTCAAGATCGAGGCCCCGGTCGAAGAAGTCGATAAAGCCTTTGCCCGCGTCGTGCGCGAATACAAGAAATACGCGAAGATCCCCGGCTTCCGCGCAGGCAAGGTGCCTGAGAGCGTCGTACGCCGCCGCTTCGCCGAGCAGATCCGGAAAGACGTCATCGAGCAGTTGCTCCCCGAGCGCTTCCGCGCGGCCATCACCGCTGCCGGGGTCGTTCCCATTTCCGAGCCGCAGCTTTCCGGCCTCACCCTGGAAGAAGGCAAGGCTCTCGAAGGCGCAGCCGTCTTCGAGGTAATCCCGTCCTTCTCCATCGACGGCTACCAGGACGTCGTCGTCCCCAAGCCCACCGTCGAAGCTACGGAAGAAGAGTTCCAGCAGGAGCTGACCCAGCTTCGCGAGTCCCGCGCCACCGTTGAACCCGTCGAAGAAGACCGCCCGCTCGTCGATGGCGACTGGGCCCAGATCAGCTACAGCGGTCAGGTTCAGGATGCCGAAGATGCCGAAGCGCCGCCCGTAGCCGGACAGGACTCCCTCGTCGAAATCGGCGGCAAGGAAACCCTCCCTGCCTTCACCGAAGCTCTCCGCGGCGCCAAGGCCGGCCAGCAGCTCAAGGTCGAGGTCGTCTACCCGGTCGACTACACCGAAGCCAAGCTCGCCGGCAAGACCGTCGCCTATGATCTCGAAGTCAAGGCCATCAAGAAGCGCACCCTGCCCGAGCTCAATGACGAGTTCGCCAAGGAGCTCGGCGACTACGAAAACCTCGCCGCTCTTGAGGCCCGCATCCGCGAGCATCTGCTCGCCGGCAAGCAGCGCCGCTCCGAGCAGGAAGTCCGCGAAGCGCTCTTCGCCGCCCTTAACGAGAAGGTTCAATTTCCCATCCCTGAGTCGTTGGTTCAGCAGCAGATAGACGCGCGGCTTGATCGCGGTCTCCGCGCACTGGCGGCACAGGGTATGAACGCCGACATGATGCGCAAACTGGACTTCACCCGCCTGCGCACTGCCCAACGCGACTCGGCCCTCAGCGAGGTCAAAACCTCACTGGTGCTTGACCGCATCGCCGATGCGGAAAACGTCTCAGTAACCGACGAGGAGGTAGATCACGAGATCTATCTGGCTGCTCTGCAATCCCGCGAGCCGGTCGAAACCCTGCGCGCGCGTTTGACTCAGGACGGCGGCCTAGCTAGAATCCGTGAACAATTGCGGCGTGAAAAAACAGCCAGCCTTCTTTACCAGCGTTTGCCTGCAGCCTGAGGTGTGCCGGCAATTCACGAAACCAGTTCACGAAACTCTGACGCGGGCCACTATCTAGGGACTGCCAAACACGAAGCCGGGTAGCGGAGTGGTAACCGCCGGTACCCGGCAAGCAAACATAATCACCGGTGACCCCCGACGGGTTACCGGCAAAAGTGAGAGAATAGCGCAATGGCACTAGTCCCCATGGTGGTCGAGCAGACGAGTCGCGGCGAACGCGCCTACGACATTTATTCGCGTCTGCTCCGCGATAACATCATCTTCCTCGGAACACCGATCGACGACCAGATCGCCAACCTCATCGTTGCCCAAATGCTCTTCCTCTCCGGTGAAGACCCGGAAAAAGATATCCAGCTCTACATCAATTCCCCAGGCGGATCCATTACCGCAGGCCTGGCCATTTACGATACGATGCAGTTCATCAAGAACAACGTTGTAACGTATTGCATCGGGCAGGCGGCCAGCATGGGCGCATTTTTGCTGCTCTCCGGAACCAAGGGTAAGCGCTTTGCTTTGCCCAACTCGCGCATTCTCATTCACCAGCCCTCGATGGGCGGGTTGAGCGGTCAGGCCACGGATATCGACATTCATGCCCGTGAAATCCTGCGCATCCGCGAAATCACCAATACGCTGATGGCCAAGCACACCGGCCAGAGCCTCGACCGGATCGAACGCGATGTTGAGCGAGACTTCATCATGACCGCTCAGCAAGCCAAGGAATATGGCATTATCGACGAAATCATCGACCGGCCTATCACACCACCCAAGTAGCATTCCCCGGAGGAAGTCGTCCCGATGAAAACGCGCCCAGGCCCCGAAGACACACTGCGTTGCTCGTTCTGCCACAAATCGCAGGACGCAGTAGCCAAGCTGATCTCCTCACCGAGCGATTACCCACGCGCATACATCTGCGATGAGTGCGTTGGAGTCTGCAACTCGATCCTTGAGGACGACCGCGGCGAAGCCCATCCGACAACTTCCCCGGCGCACCTGCCCAAGCCGCAGGACGTCAAAACCTTCCTCGATGAATACGTCATCGGCCAGGACCAGACCAAGAAGAAGCTCGCAGTAGCCGTCTACAACCACTACAAGCGCATCCAGATGAATCATGCGCGTAACAACGAGATCGAGCTCTCCAAGTCCAACATCCTCCTCATCGGCCCCACCGGCTCCGGCAAGACCCTCCTCGCGCACACCCTGGCCAAGATGCTCGACGTTCCCTTCGCCATCGTCGACGCCACCACGCTCACTGAAGCAGGCTATGTCGGCGAAGACGTAGAAAACATCATCCTCAAGCTGCTGCAAGCCGCCGATGGCGACGTAGCCCGTGCCCAGACCGGCATCATCTACATCGACGAAATCGACAAGATTGGCCGCAAAGACGAGAACCCCTCCATCACCCGTGACGTCTCCGGTGAAGGAGTCCAGCAAGCCCTCCTCAAGATCCTCGAAGGCACCGTAGCCAACGTCCCCCCACAGGGCGGACGCAAGCACCCCCACCAGGAATTCACCGCAGTCGACACCACCAACATCCTCTTCATCTGCGGAGGCGCCTTCGTCGGCATTGAGCGCATCATCGGCCGCCGTGTCGGCAAGAAGGCACTCGGCTTCAAACACGCCGGCGACGGAGATGCCGAAAACCCAATCGCGATCCGCTCCCTGCGCGATACCGAGCTGCTCCGTCAGACCGAGCCGCAGGACCTCATCAAGTTCGGCCTCATCCCTGAGTTCGTCGGCCGCCTGCCCGTCATGGGCGTTCTCGACGAGCTCGACGAAGCTGCCCTCGTAGAAATCCTCACCAAGCCGCGCAACGCCATCCTCAAGCAGTACCAGCGCCTCTTCGAATACGAGAACGTGCATCTGCACTTCACGCCCGACGCAGCCAGCGCCGTCGCCCGCGAAGCCCTGCATCGAAAGGTCGGTGCGCGCGGCCTGCGCATGATCCTCGAAGAACTTATGCTGGACCTGATGTACCACCTGCCCAGCAACAAGCGTGTCCGCGATCTCGAAATCACCAAAGACATGGTTGAACGCCGTGATCTCTCGCTCTCGCTGCTTGAAAAAGCTGGCTAACTCGACTAACTCATCCCATAGCTTCTGTGAAAAGAGCCTGCCAATTCCGGCAGGCTCTTTTCGCTTTTGATACCTGACTCCATCACCGCAAGATCACTCTTGACTTTCCTGACCTGCCTGAGTAGCGTTGCTCCATCCATTGCACTGGAGTTTACGAATACCCTGTCCCGAGCTACTACTTCGTACTCTTTTCTTCCCTCCATCCCACGAGGATGGTCGACTTTCCCTCAGTCGAACCCCTAGTCGAATCTGATCAAGATCATTCAACTTTCTCCGTGTGACAGCTGCGCTCTGAATAATAACTATTCCGGTTCGTACCGCGATCACCACTGCCGGCTTCAAAGAACTTTGCTCTGAGTTCCCCCGCAAAATTCCCGCACTACAACTATGAAAGGTTGGCCAATGTTGTCTTTTGCTTCTACCCTGACAAATACCCTGAAGAATCCATGGCGCTCTCCCCTCTCGCAGAGAGTCATGCCAGCGGCAAAGGCCGCCGCGGTCGGCGCATGCCTGCTCGCCGTCGCGCTGCCGGCTTCGAGCCAGATGCCAATGAGGCATCGGGCGCAGCACACCGTCAAGATCCCCACCTCCAGCCATGCCAACGCCCAGGACGCTGGTGTGCGCATGCACACTAACGTGCGCTACATGGCCGGGTTTACCCCGGATGAACTGCCGCCCTTCAGCGGTTATGCCTACGAAACTCCCGCTTCGCTGGCATGCATCTACGGCCTCGCCCCACACACCAAAGGCTGCAACCCCAACGTCACCGTCCAGAATGCTACCGGCGGCAGCCAGTCGATCGCCATCGTAGACGCCTATGACGACCCCAACGCAGCCGCCGACCTGGCCTACTTCTCCCAGCAATTCGGCCTGCCCTACTCCGATTCCAAGTTCAAAGTCGTCTATGCCCAGGGCACCAAACCGCCCGAGGACCCGACCGGAGGCTGGGAGTTCGAAGAGTCTCTCGACATCGAATACGCCCACGCCATGGCCCCCAACGCGACCATCTACCTGGTTGAAGCCAACTCCAACCAGGGCAACGACCTCTACCTAGCCATCCGGGTCGCCAGCAACCTGGTAGCCTGCGGACAAACCACCACCTGCCCCGCCGGCAGCAAAGGCAAAGGCGAAGTCTCGATGAGCTTCAGCAGCGGCGAGTTTCCCGGGGAACTCTCCCTCGACGACGCCTTCTTTACCACGCCCAATGTCGTCTACTTCGCCGCCTCCGGAGATGCCCCGGGCGTCGCCTATCCCTGCGCCTCGCCCAACGTCGTCTGCGCCGGAGGCACCAGCGACTCCCGCAGCCTCGAAACCGGCGACCTGATCGCCCAGATCTCCTGGACCCAAGCCGGCGGCGGCATCAGCCGTTACGAGCCAATCCCCAAGTACCAGGCCGGCAATCCCCTCCTCGCCCACCAGCTTCAGGGCTTCCGGGGCGTTCCTGATCTTTCCGCTAACTCTAACGGCGAAACCGGCGTCTGGGTCTGGGATACCGTCCCTAGCGACGGTGGCGAAACCGGCTGGTTCATCGCCGGCGGCACCAGCGTCGCCACACCGCTGCTCGCCGGCATCGTCAACTCCACCGGCGACTTTGCTCCCTCCAGCGCTGCAGAGCTGACAAAACTGTACGCACAAACCGGGCTTTTCGGAACAAAGGGCGTCTCCGATGTCGTCTATGGCTCCTGCAACTTTTATTCCTCCAGTTTCGCAGGGCTCGGCTGGGATCAGTGCACCGGCCTCGGAACTCCCGATCATCTGAAATAGAACCCAGTCGCATCTCTCTCAAACCCTCCTCCAGGAAGTCCAGCAAGCTGGGCCTCCTGGAGGACAAAAGCGAATTCACGAGAACGGTTTCCAATCGCTATCGTGAATTCGCTATCATGAATTCGCTATAGTGAATTAGTTATCGTTGATTAGCTATTGTCGATTCGCTCTGGGCTTCGCCTGCCCTCCCTCCGCTCCAATCCAAAATCTCGGCCCTCCGTTCACCGTCACATTTTCCTTGTCGGTTCCAAACTATCCTGCTCTCATACCGGTATGATTCGTTGTCAGCCTGGTCCCCCGAATGAGGCCTGCTCCATGTGGGCTCTGGACTCGGCAGATGAGTCCAACCGCAGAAATAGCATCCGCGTAGAGTGTCCTTAACGGAGGAGATATGTACCGCAAGGTTCTGAAGCAAGCGGGCCTCGCCTGCCTTGCCTTGTTGATTGCGCTTGTCACAGCCCCTGCCTCTGTAGCAGCCGTACCACCTGACCCGTTCCACGTTCCGGTCGAGTACTACAAGCTCCCCAACGGGCTGCGCGTCGTTCTCTCGCCCGACCACACCGCGCCCACCGTCTGCATCGGTGTCTACTACCACATTGGTTTCCGCATCGAACCGCGCGATCGCACAGGATTCGCCCACCTTTTCGAACACATGATGTTCCAGGGCTCGGCCAATCTCGGCAAGATGGAGTTCATCAAACTCGTCCAGAGCAATGGCGGCATCCTCAATGGCTCCACGCGCTTTGACTTCACCAATTACTTCGAAGTCGTCCCTTCCAACAAACTCGAGACCATGCTCTGGGCAGAAGCCGACCGCATGAACGGCTTGGCCGTTACCGATGACAACCTCAAGAACCAGCAGGGCGTCGTCGGCAATGAAGTCAAGGTCAACGTGCTCAACGCTCCCTACGGCGGCTTCCCTTGGATCGACCTGCCTATGGCCGCGAACTCCAATTGGTACAACGCACACAACTTCTACGGCGACCTGACCGACATCGAATCAGCCAAGCTTGATGAAGTGAAGAAGTTCTTCACCACCTACTACGCCCCGAACAACGCCGTCCTCGCCATCGTCGGCGACATTGACGCCCCGGAGGCAAAAAAACTCATCGCCAAATACTTCGGCGGCATCAAGTCCGCCCAGCTCCCTCCGCAGCCAGACCTCACCGAGCCACGGCAGGAGACTGAGAAAACCACAGTTCGTAAGGATCCCCTCGCACCTCGCCCTGCGTTGGCCGTCGGCTACCACATGCCCGAGCGCAACACCCCCGAGTACTACGCCATGGGACTCATCGAGCAGATGCTCATCGAAGGCGACGACTCGCTGCTGCGTCAGGAGCTGGTGCAGAAGCGCGGCCTGACCGACAGCATCTCCGGCGGCATCAACCTCCTCGGCGACATGTTCGACTACTACGGCCCCATGCTGCTCGTTGCCGACGTTCGCTTCGACTCCGCCACCAAGCCCGAGTCCGTGCTCGAAGCGATGGACGCAGCCATCGAACCCCTCCGCCAGAAGCCAGTAGATCCCAAACTGCTCGACCGCGCACGGATCAAGGAGCGTTCAAGCCGCTATGACGCCTTTGGCCAGTTCGGCGGCTTTGGTCTCATGGACACCCTCGCCAGCTTCGCTCTCTTTGACGATAACCCCGCCCGGATCAACTCCCTCAGTACCGAATTCGACAAGGTGACCCCGGAGCTCATTCAAAAGACCGCGCAGGAGTATCTGCGGCCAACCAACCGCACCGTAGTCAAAATTGAGCCGGCTCCAAAAGACGCCGCGCCCAAGCAGTAAACCCAGGCAATCGAGAGGAGCCGCCC
>Ga0206933_1011_pt1 | contig 57050 bp, 44 predicted proteins | sample Alteio_BWOrgHeat_15_FD_152937 | JGI IMG/M metagenome (GOLD analysis project Ga0206933, IMG submission 152937) | Enriched cells from forest soil in Barre Woods Harvard Forest LTER site, Petersham, Massachusetts, United States -... | ecosystem: Environmental > Terrestrial > Soil > Temperate forest >... | reverse complement strand
GGATGAGCGGTTGAAGAAGGATCACGTAGCGATCATTACGCAAGCTGCCGTGAAGCTCTGTTTCCCCAATAATGAGGACCCAATCGGACGGCATATCAAAATCGACTTCACCAAAGAGTCTTACGAGATCATCGGCGTAGTGGGTGACGCTCGCTGGAATATCGCGCAGCCGGTGAAGGAAACGATGTATTTCCCGATCTATGGCAACAGTTACGGTGCGACGGTGCTTATCCGCTCGCAGCACGATGTCGAGATGCAGGCGATGCCGGTGCAGAAGGTGATCGGCGCGATGGACCGGGATCTGCCGGTCTCGGACGTGATGACGCTTCGCGATACGATCGGCCAATCTACTTTGAATTCGCAGTTCGATTCGCTGCTGGTGCTGGGCTTTGCGGTGATTGCGCTGGTGCTGGCGGCCGCTGGGCTATACGGGGTGCTGGCTTACCTGGTGACACAGCGGACCAATGAACTGGGCGTCCGCATTGCGCTGGGCGCACCACGGCAACAGGTACTGCGGTTGGTGCTTCTGGATGGGCTGCGCCCTGCGCTGCTGGGCCTTCTGGTGGGCCTGGCAGGCAGCGCCGGAGTGGCGCGGTTGATTCGATCGATGCTGTATGGGATGGAGCCCTTCGACCCGATGATCTTTGCCGTGGTGAGCGGATTGCTGCTGGCTGTTGCGGCATTCGCGTGCCTGATGCCGGCATGGCGCGCGTCGCGGCTGGACCCGATGCAGGCGCTGCGGGTGGAGTAGGAGCAAAAGACTGCAGAAACGCAGTTGGAGGAGCGCGATGCGCTGGCAGAAGAAGCTCGTAATGCGTCTGCGGATGCTCTTTGGCCGTGGCCGAGAAGGAAGGGCTCTGGATACCGAGCTGAGCTTTCACCTGGAGGAGCAGACGCGGGAATATGTCGCCGCGGGCGTGAGTCCAGACGATGCACGAAGGGCGGCGCTGCGGAGCTTCGGCAATCCGGGGCTGGTACGCGAGCAGGCGCGGGCAACGTGGAGCTGGGCATGGCTCGACAAGCTGGCGCGCGATCTCAAGTATGGCCTGCGAACCCTCCTTCGCTCACCGGGGTTTGCCTTCGTCTCAGTGCTGGTGATGGCGCTGGGCATTGGCGCAACCACGTCGCTCTTTACTATGGTTCGCGCGGTGCTGCTACGGCCTCTTCCCTTCCGCGACCCCGACAAGCTGGTGATGGTTTATGACCACTTCCGCGAAAATACGAGTGGCGATGGATTCAATGTTGTGGCGCCGGGGGATTACCAGGACTGGCGCGTAAAGACGCACGGATTTGAGGAGATGGCCGCGATGCGCGGGACAGGGGCAATTCTGACTGGCGAGCACTCGGAATTGCCGGAGGTATTGCAGGGCGGGGGCGGGTCGGCAAATCTTTTTTCAGTCCTTGGCGTAACGCCCGCTTACGGGCGCGTTTTTACTGAAGCGGAGGATCAGCCGCGCGCACCCAATGTAGTTCTGTTGACATGGAGCCTCTTCGAGCGGCGCTTTGCAAGTAATCCGTCGATTGTTGGCAGGCAGATTCACCTCGATAGCACCCCATATACCGTGGTCGGCGTGCTGCCGCGCTGGTTCGCATATCCGGATGCGCGTGATCAGTTCTGGGTGCCCTACGCGAGCGCATTCTCTCCCGAGGACTACGGCACGCATGGGAGGCATCAGAGCCTCGTTATTGCGCGGCTCAGGCCCGACGTCTCTGCCACAGCAGCAACGCAAGAGGTAAGTGCGCTGCAATATCAGATTCATCTCGCGCACGCGTCTGACCCGGTTCCGGAGGACGCGTGGTCGCGGCCCCTGATCGACGATGTAGTCAAGAACGTGCGCACTCCGCTGCTGGTGCTGCTGGGCGCGGTCGGCTGCATGCTGCTGATTGCCTGCCTTAATCTTTCCAATCTACTGGTCGCACGCGCCGCCACACGTCGCAAAGAAGTGGCAATTCGCGGCGCTCTCGGAGGGAGCCGGCTCACCCTCATTCGTGAACAAATCACAGAGAGCCTGCTCATCTGCGTGGCTGGCGGAATGCTGGGCCTGATGCTGTCGCTTGCTGCAACGCGCTGGCTTGCGTTCCACTGGCGCAATCTGCCGCGTGCTGAATCTATTCATGCTGATGCTGGGGTGCTGGCCTTTTCGTTAGGTCTCGCCATCCTGACCGCGCTGGTCTCCGGCCTTATTCCCGCGATCGCTTCCACGGGCAAAGGCATTCTCGCCGCGCTGCATGAGTCCTCGCGCAGCATTGGGGGAAGCACTTCACGCGCCCGTCTGCGCAAGACAATGCTTACGGCTGAAATCGCACTGACTGTCACTCTGCTGGTTGCCGCGGGGCTTCTCTTCCGCAGCTTTATTCGCCTGCGCACGGCCGATCTGGGCTGCACTACCGATCACATTATGACCATGAAATTCGGTCTGCCCGAGACTCAGTACAACACGCGGGAAAAAGTGCTGTCCTTTCACGAGAATCTGCTCGAACGAGTGCGCCGACTGCCGGGCGTGCGTGGCGCGGCTCTGGTCTCCACGGTGCCTGGCGCTGGCTCTGAAGGCGACGATGTCTTCACCATCGTCGGGCGGCCTGCGCCAAGCCTGAGTATCCAGAATGACGCCATGGTGCATGCTGCCGACCCCGAGTACTTTCACCTGATGCAGATTCCGCTGCTGCGAGGCCGTGTCTTTACGACCCACGAACGCCTGAGGAACGACCGCTTCATCGTTGTGAGCAAGATGTTTGCCAATCAGTACTTCCCCGGAGAGGATCCCATCGGCAAGCAGATCCACGACTCATGGGATACCAAAGAGGAAAACTTTGAAATTATCGGCGTAGTCGGCGACACGGTCGCCGACGTAACCAAGCCAGTGCAGGCAACGATGTATTTCCCCATTCTTTCGGGGATTCCCACCCGCACGAGTGAAGCGACGATCGTAGCTCAGACGGCGATCGATCCACTTGAGATTTCTCTTCCTATTCAACGACAGATTTCGGCGATCGACCCGCAACTGCCGGTGTTCGATGTACTTTCCATGGATCAGATGCTCGGCAAGACTACGGCCAGCCAGGGCTTTGCAGCTAACCTCGTGCTTGCGTTCGCGGGCCTGTCGCTCCTGCTTGCCGGGGTGGGCCTGTACGGGGTGCTGGCTTACCTGGTGACACAGCGGACCAATGAACTGGGCGTCCGCATTGCGCTGGGCGCACCACGGCAGCAGGTGCTGCGCCTGGTGCTTCTGGATGGGCTGCGCCCTGCGCTGCTGGGCCTTCTGGTAGGCCTGGCCGGCAGCGCCGGAGTGGCACAGTTGATACGGTCGATGCTGTATGGAATGGAACCCTTCGACCCGATGATCTTTGCCGTGGTGAGCGGATTGCTGCTGGCTGTTGCGGCATTCGCGTGCCTGATGCCGGCATGGCGCGCGTCGCGGCTGGACCCGATGCAGGCGCTGCGGGTGGAGTAGCTTCTCGTTGAACTCCGAGGCTAGAAGTACACGGCGACGTTGCGAGCCAGGAAGCCTGCGAAGCTGTGCCAGGCCGGAGTCATGCCGATGGGTACTGCAAGGGCTCCACCGGCGAAGGTAAGCGGCACTCCCCAGAGCGTCGAACGATGGATGCGGTGGAGCGAGATGAGGTCGTAGGCGATGGGAAGCAAAAGCACCAGGCCCAGGCCGGTGACCGCTCCAGCTGCGGGTGGAAGGCCAAGCTGAGCCCATGGAAAGCGGCCGAATGCAGCCTCTACCAGGCCTGCGGTCGCGAAGAGGATGAGGCGCTTGTGGGAGTCCGGTTGGCGCCGCGTGGCCCAAGCCGCCCAGATCACCGCTGTGAAAAATACGATGCCGACGAGCGGAATGGCAAGTGATGTAGCGGGGTCGAGCGGTCCGATCTGGACGCCGCGGTGCAGCGCATTGAGAGCAGCAACGATTCCGAGAATGATCATCACCGGCGGCAGGCAGAAGGCAATGGTGCCCAGCGAGCGATGCCAGGCGACGCGGCGGGCCGAGATGAGCGCAGTCTGCGTGACATATAGCGCCATCCAGAGCGTGAAAACCGCGCCATGCACATGAAGAATCGGGGCGGGCAGTGGAGCCCGCACGATGCCGGCGAGGAAATAGGTGCGTGAAAAGCCGATGACCACGATCACGCAGAGCAGAATCGCCATGCCGCTGAAGAAGATGCGCTCACGGGTGCGGTTGACGGGACGGACGCGGGACGCAGGTGCGATGTTAGGCTGAATCGCCTCGGTTGCCATGGCAGTTCTCCAGTCTGAAATTCAGCGGGGGACGGAATCTGCCACAGCCTCCAGCATCATCTACGAGCGTGAACTGCGAGGCGGAATCCTTACCGGAACGGTATCACGTACGCGTGGATCGCACCAGAATTCTCGCAACAAGAAAAACGCCGGAAGCGCAGAGCTGTCCGGCGTTTCTATTTCTGCTGGAGTTCGCTTATTTTCCGGCGTGTTCAAAGGTCAGCGAAGCGGAGTTGATGCAGTAGCGCAGGCCGGTTGGCTTGGGGCCGTCGGGGAAGACATGGCCCAGGTGGCCTCCACAGCGAGCGCAGGTGACTTCGACGCGGCGCATGCCGAAGCTCGAGTCGTCGTGTTCAGCGATGGCCTTGGAGTCGGCGGGAATGGTGAAGCTGGGCCAGCCACAGCCGGAGTCGAATTTGGCGTCGCTCTCGAAGAGCTTGGCTCCACAGGCTGCGCACATGTATTCGCCGGTCTCGTGATTCTGGGTGAGAGCGCCGGTCCAGGGTCGTTCTGTGCCTTTCTGGCGAAGGACGTTGTACTGCTCGGGGGTTAGCTGGGCGCGCCACTCGGCGTCGGTCTTTTCGATCTTCTCAGGACTTACGGATTCGGGCATTGGAATCTCGCTTTCTACGGATTAGATCAGAAATTGGGCTATTAAGTTGCAGCTGCCGGTCGCGCGATGCCGGGGGGAGGGGGTGGGTTTTTCTGCGGAAGTTCCGCGTATGCTGTTTTATTTTGTTTTACTTGCGGGCGATACGATGTGCGCATTTGCGACGTTTTGCGACACGTTTGTGCGTTTTAATCGCTAGGTTTGGACCGGTGCCGTAGTGTTTTCGGGCAAAGCAAGAGTGCGGACGCTTTTGATTATGCGCCTATTCGGGTTAATTGAATGCAAATTGGCTGCGAGCGAGCAAGGGTGGGTTCAAGGGGAGGTTATTGTTCAGTGTTTCGCAGTTCTTTGAGAACGGTCCCTAAATCCTGATGATCGATTTGGAAGACAATCGACAATGCGTCCTCGCTCTCTCGCAACAGAATGTACGTTGCGGATATGTCCAAATGTCTGCTGCTGTCGGATGAATTCTGGAGCTTCATTCTCCACCGCACCTTCGCGAGCAGATATTTGGAATCCAGAGGGCTCACTTCCACCGACTGAAGTTGGGTTTCAGACAGCCCCATCGATGAGAACTGAGACTTCCTTTTGGGAACGACTTTGAGGAAGTCTTCCTTTTTGACCGCCTGGACGCCGTTGGGTCCGCCAAACATGAATGTATCCGCATACAATCCACCGATTTCCGACACATCAAACAAGGAATTAGCTCGCTCGTATTGCAGGAAAAACTCGGTGACTCTTTGATTCATCTGCTTCTCCCTTTTTCCGAATTAAGGTTGCGAAGTTGCTCTGCGGGAAGCCGTGAATGAGCACTGCCGTCGGCACTCTTTGAGAAACCGTGCCGTCACCACGATGCCGCTGATGATTGCTGCACAAGCACTATTCATTCGGATTACTCCTCGACCGAGGAACTGCGATTGATCTACCACAACAGCGGGCCAGTAAACTAAATCACCTTTAGCATTGTATCACAATCACGAGAAATAAACAAGCGTATCGGCTGGCCCTAGCCTAAGCGTTGCGGAAATTTGGTTAGGGGATCAGTCCGGATTCACAAACCTAACTCGATGATCGAGGTGCCGCGCCCGTGGCAATCGTATTCGCGAGCAGAGCCAGAGCAACGTTACCCGCCGCTAACTTCTCTGCCATGATGCCGGACCCGACAACTGTCGCAAGCAGAAACAACGTTCCCGCGAACTCTGCGACCGTGCGGCGCAAAAGACTTGGCCTCATGAGCGACCGATACTTTCGATCTCTCTTTGGATAGCTAGTCGCTGGAGAGTTGCCAGCGGCAGCGAAAGGAAGAGACCGATTCTCCGATCAAGCACGACAAATGCATCGCGAAAGGCACGATCGATCTCCTCTGGCGAGCCTTTTACTGCTGCGGGGTCAGGAATTCCCCAGTGCGCAGTCATCGGTTGTCCGGGCCAAAAGGGACACACTTCATTGGCCGCGTTGTCGCAGACCGTAAAGACAAAATCCATGCGTGGCGCATCGGGTGCTGCGAACTCGTCCCATGATTTGCTGCGTAATCCTGCAGTTGAGATTCCGGCTGATTCCAGTTGTTTCAATGCCTCAGGGCGTGGCGTTCCCGAGGGATGGCTGCCTGCGCTGTACGCCGTGAAATTGTCCCCGGCTCTATGATTCAGGATAGCCTCCGCGAGTATGGAGCGCGCTGAGTTTCCGGTGCATAAAAATAAAACGTTGTAGTGGGTCGGCATCGCGTTATTTTTTCTGAACTGGGGAACAGCAACCCGGTTCGCAGCATGCTGCATTCGGTTTGGTGGCACGAATAAAGGCACTCTGAAACTTGTTCTCGACCAGAGGTGCGATCTCATCTACTGCAATGCCAGCTTCGGTCAGGAATATCCGTGCATCCTCAATGTCGTAGCTGCGCGTTGTTTCAAAGCTGATATCGGCAAAGCCAGCGGCGGTTAGTTTTGCGCGATAGTCCTCTCGTTCAAGTGCTCCGGAGATGCAACCCACCCAAAGCAACATGCTCTGCCGTATCTCTTCCGGAACTGTGCCGTTGACCACCACATCCGAAACTGCAAAGCGTCCGCCGGGCCGGAGAACTCGAAATGCCTCACGCAAAACAAGCGCTTTATCTGCGGACAGGTTGATGACGCAGTTCGAGATGACAACATCGACGGCGTTATCCGGCAATGGAATGTTCTCAATCTCACCCTTCAGAAACTCGACATTGACCGCGCCGGCCTGCCGCTGATTCTCTCGTGCCAGAGCAAGCATGTCATCAGTCATGTCGAGGCCATAGGCCTTGCCACTCGGCCCTACTCGCTTCGCAGAGAGCAGCACATCGATGCCACCGCCAGAGCCAAGGTCCAGGACTGTCTCGCCCTCCCTTAGTTCAATGAGCGCGGTCGGGTTGCCGCACCCGAGCGATGCAAGGACCGCACTTTCAGGAAGCGTTCCCATCTCCTGCTCGTTGTATAAATCCTTGGTGATCGGGTCGCAGCAACGCATTGCAGGATCGCAACACGCAGTTGCGCCGGAATTCGTTACGCCCCTCGCTATCGAGCCGTACTTCTCACGAACGGCGGTTTGATTGTCCATGGATCTGCGCCTCACATACGCTAAGGCGAATATATGTTCAATGAACATATCCGTCAAGGCGTATATTTATCCAATGACCCGAACTCCACCGTCATTCGATCTGGTGAAGCTATTTGCAGCACTTGCTGATCCGACACGATTGCGGCTGCTGAATCTCATGAACGGTCGCGAAGTCTGTGTTTGTTACTTCGTCGAGATACTGAAGCAAGGGCAGCCGAAAATCTCTCGGCACCTCGCCTACCTTCGCCGCGCCGGGATAGTGGAGGCAAGACGTGAGGGCAAGTGGATGCACTACCGCATTGAGTGGCCAGATGACACGAGAGCGGCCTCGATTCTCGACGCAACCCTTAACTCTTTCAAAACGGACCGGAACATGAAAGCTGACATTGTACGGTTGGGGCAAGCCTGCGGTGAGCCTCAGAGTTTCGTGACACTGCAAGGTGCGCCAATGCCGATGACCTTATCGCAAACGCGATAGTTACTGATAAGTCAGCTTGTGTTTACTAATGGGACTCGACCGAGTAAGAGCAAGCCAAAGGTCCCAAGAGGCTGAAGACCAGCTTCTCGGAAATTAGGCAACGCCTGCTGGCAACAGTTGAGCCAAGGGTAACTTATCCGAACGGGATACTATTCTGTCTGGTGACGAGAAGCCCGAACTAAGCCGCCTCCCGTCACCCTTAGCTGTATCTAGCGCATGACGATCGCCAAACTTGAACTTCTTATTTCGCCTGCACCAGTTCCGCAACAACTGCGGCAACTTTATCGAGTATCTCGATCCAGCCCTCGAATTGCCCACTGTTCTTTGCGCTCTCCATAGGCTCATTTCCAATGAAGGTGAGTTTCGTCTGGCCGTTTCCGAGATCTTCGAAGATGGTCACGTCGTACGCACCTTCTATGGCCTCATGTTCTATTCCTAATTCCGCAGGGTCAACCTTGTTTCCCTTCGAGTCCGAAAAGTACATCAAGGAAACGATCTTCTCGTACGGAACAATCTCGTGGTATTCAACCGCATTCCAGAACTCCTGCCCATCCGGCGTCTTCATGCAGCAGAGAAGTTTTCCTCCAACGCGAAAATCCATCTGACAAACAGGCGGGGTAAAGCCCTTCGGTCCCCACCACTGCATGATGTACTTCGGGTCTGTCCACGCCTTCCAAACCAGCTCGCGTGGGGCATCAAAAATTCTGGTCACAACCATCCGCTCTGTTTCGTTAACCGTGTTTTGTGTCATCTCTGACCTCCTCTTTTTTCATTTGCTTCACAACCTCTTCCAGCTTGTCGAAACTCTCTTCCCAGAACCGGCGATAGCTAAACGCCCAGTCGCTGACTGTCTTTATCGCCTCCGGCCTGAGCGTGCACACACTCTCTCGTCCACGCTTCGTCTTGATCACAATCCGCGCCCGAACCAGGTAGGCAATATGTTTTGAAATCATCTGCTGCGAGAGTGCAAACGGTTCCGTCAATCCATGCACAGAGGCCGGCCCATGTGAGAGTCGTTCGATCATCGCCCTACGGGTGGGATCAGACAAAGCCGCAAATGTTGTCCCCAACCTATCCACAACCATATGGTAGTGAATTTTCTTCCAGTGTCAAGTCTGAATTTTGCGATCCCCGATTGCTGCTCCTTGATCTTTGATCGCGACGAGTGGTAAATCGCCGAAGCGCTCATCGAGGCCGATTAGTACCGATATGTCGGGTTGTGTCGACCAATGCTTTCTGAGCCGGTTTAGTCATCGGTAGAAGCGATTCTTAAGTTCTGATCAGACACGTGCGAGCGGCGAGGATGAAGGCCAAGCCGGTTGTGCCCATGGGACTCGTCACGAGATGGTTCCGTTGCTGGCGAGTGGCGTGTTAAGCTGCGAGCGATGTAATGTCAGTGAGCCGTTCTATTACATCTTGTACGACTCACGCCAGTGGCTCAGCGAGTTGTGGTGCTGATTCGTTTCCCAATGACTGAAATTGAAAAACGCTGTTCCGCAGAGGACGGTAGAAAAGGAAATCCTGTCATGAACCAGCGAGTAACGCACCGGTTGTACAACAAGATTTGTCGAAGAGTTGCCATGGGGGCGTTGTTGCCGATTGCTTTTGCACTGGCGATGCTTCCTGCTGCTGCGCAGTCCAATTTTCAGGCGACCATTGTTAAGCATCTGACAACGTCGCGAGATTTCACCCTGAAGGTTGCGGAGGCTATGCCCGCCGCGGACTATGGATACAAGCTGACGCCTCCGCAGATGAGCTTTGCAGAGCAGATGACTCATCTTTCGCAGGGGCTGGTGTATTTTCTTTCGCAGTTCTCAGGGGAGAAGCCTAATCCGGGGAAACCGAAGTCGGAATCGAAAGAGGACGTGGTTGCCTTTGTACGGCAGTCCTTTGATAACGCTATCGCAACGGTGCAGAAGCTGACGCCAGAACAACTCGAGAAAACTTATAAGAGTGAAGCGGGAACCAGCACGGGAACGGAGTTATTGCTGGGAATGCTGGACCATACGACGCATCATCGCGCCTCGGCTGAGATGTATCTGCGATCGAAGGGAATTACTCCGCCGGAGTATCAGTACTGAATCCCGCCTGAAAAGAACGGATGAGCGGGGCGTGTTGCCTGCCTGACGGGTTCGTCAGAGGGTTGACGGAGATGCGCCCCAGCTCTCCGGTTCTATGTCGGCGAGTGTTTCGGTGAAATCCCGCCGGTGACCATAGAAGTCTTCTGCGTTGTACTGGCGCTCGCCGTAAAAGTGATCCACAGGCTCAGTCAGAATTTTTGCTCCTGCTGTGCGCGCGCGTTCGCAGTGACCGAATGCGTACGCCGGATGGCACAGTCGTCTCGAGCTCTCCCGCTTCCTCACACCGCCTGCCGTCGCAGATCACCGCACCGCTCCGGTAAACTCTCTAGGCTACCTCCGCGTCATGTTCGCAGTGGACGACATCGACGAGAATGCAGAGGCAATGACGAACAGCGTTCAGCGCTTTGGTAGCAGCGCGCGCTAGAATGTCCTACCGTGTCTTCGATTCTTTTTGCGTGCCTTCAAAAAGGCAACCATGTGTAGAGGGAGATTCACAGCCATGAAATCGTCCATGCAAGCCTTAGAGTCCCGCCGTGAATTCATCAAGAGCACGGGCAAATTAGCCGCGGTTTCGGCTTTGGCCAACGTGGCCATTCCCGCTGCCTACGCTGCCGGCAGCGACCTGATCCAAGTCGCCCTGATAGGCTGTGGCGGGCGCGGCGGTGGCGCAGCAGCCAACGCACTTTCCGTCAAGCGCGGCCCTGTCAAGCTGGTGGCCATGGCCGACATCTTCCCGGATCGCCTCCAGAAGGACCTGACCAAGTTGCAGACGCAGTTTGCCAGCCAGGTGGACGTGCCGCCGGAACGCCAGTTCATCGGCTTCGACGCTTATCAGAGAGCGATGGATTGTTTGAAACCGGGCGACGTGGCCATTTTCGCTACCCCGCCGGCGTTTCGCTGGGTGCATTTCGCTTACGCGATCCAGAAGGGTCTGAATGTTTTTATGGAGAAGCCGCTTACGGCTGACGGGCCCACCAGCAAGCGCATGTTCAAGCTGGGGCAAGAAGCCCAGGCCAAGAACCTGAAGGTCGGTGTGGGGTTGATGTCGCGTCATAACCGGGCGATGCAGGAATTGGCCAAGCGCGTCCACGATGGCGAGATTGGCGAGATCATTCTGCAACGGGGTTACCGGATGCACGGGCCCGGCGGATATTTCAGCTCGCTTCCGAAACCGGCCGGTATCACCGACCTTCTTTACCAGGTGCAGCGCTTCCACAGTTTCATCTGGGCTAGCGGCGGCTGCTTCAACGACTTCTATATCCACTTGATCGATCAGTTGGGGTGGATGAAGAACCAGTGGCCCGTGAAGGCGCAGGCGCTAGGCGGCAGGCAGTACCGCTCCAGTCCAGAAGGAGTCATGTATGTGGATCAGAATTTCGACACATACTCGGTGGAATACACGTATTCCGATGGCACCAAGTTCTTCTTCGACGGGCGCACCATTGCTGGATGCGAAGAAATCTATACCAGCGCTCTCCACGGCACCAAGGGGTCAGCAATCGCCTCGAAGCATGGCGATTGCGGGCAACCGTCAAGCCTATATGCAAGCCAGGACCTGACCTCCAAGATGCTTTGGGAATCCAAGGTGAAGCCGGAGGAGCAGGACCCTTATCAAAACGAATGGAATGATTTGGTGGACGCCATTCGAGACGATAAGCCCTACAACGAGGTGCAGCGCGGGGTAGAAGCCAGCCTGGTTTCGAGCATGGGCCGTATGGCCGCCCACACCGGCATGGAAGTGACCTTCGACCAGATGCTCAACTGCAACTTCGAAATGTCGCCGAACACAGACAAGTTCACCATGGATTCGCCAGCGCCACTGGTTGCTGATGCCGACGGCCGATATCCTGTGCCGCAACCGGGGATCGTGACCTCAAGCGAATATCGAGCTTAGACGTTACGAATTACCGACACGTATCAAGGCGTCATGCCGTGATACGTCCACTCGTAGCGTCCACCAGCGGTGTGAAATGCGCTATCGAACACGGCGCCCTGGCGTTGCCAGTCCTCTGCAAATACGCCGCTGAGATCCGATGCCGCCAGCGGCGTATAACTCGCGTCCTCTTTGTGCAAGTCCACCTTGGTCAGTCTCGATCCATGCCGGGATCGTCCGTAACTGCTGACACCCTGCGCAATAAAGTCTGCGAACTCCTGGGGAGACGCAAACAAATCCGAGTTCGGTGCTGCGGCAGAGCGGACCGTCGCGGCAAAAAGCAGTCCGTCTTCTGGACTGTGGACGCGCAGCAGCGTTCGATCCGCATGATGATCGATGACGGCCTCGACGTGGGGATGAGGCGCTGAAAATCCCAATGTTGTAAACCACGCCCCAAAGGCTGAATTCGTCTGCCGCTCGGTGACGAAGACGGCGGGATTCGCCGGTACGCGCGATGCGTCCAGCACGGCATAGCGCGGGGCACAACTAATGCTGTCAAGCCCGACCATCGTGGTCAGCGGGACGACGGTGATGCCGCGCAAGTCAAGGATGCAAAACGACGCCACCCCGTAGCCTCGCACCTCCTGCGGTGTCAGCCAGGGAACCGGCAGATAGCTTGTGAGCATTTGCGGCGGCAGGCGGAAGTTGAAGATAAAACGTTCGGCCAAGGCCGCGCGCACAGTAGGGATCATCGACATAAATCATCCTCCGAGAAAGTAGCCGCATGGTCTCAGTCTAACGAAGTCTGTCCTGACGCAAAATCGCCAATACGTTCACCAACACTTAAAGTGCCGATCTGTCGGGAGGAAGACATGAGGATTCCAAAGATGCCGATAGAGGCTGCTTTTGTCGATGGCTTTGAAGACTATATTCCGCGTGATTTACTCCTTGGCGGGGGACGCCTTGTATGCGCTCACCAACAATGCGACCGTGATTGCAACGTAGAGAACTCCGGTGACCCCTTCCAACGCCGCGAGCATGCGGACCTCAGGGTCAAGCGGGACAATATCTCCGTAACCGATCGTAGAGAGAGTTACCAGGCTGAAGTACAACAGCTCACTTTGACGGCCGGCGATCGGGGCTTTGTTGAAGAGGAACAATCCCGGGCAGAAGACGTCGATCGCGCTGTAAACGGCAAACCATTGCATCCCGAGCAACAAGTAAATACTGATTGCGGCGTAGAGGTGTGCGGCCAGGACGGTACTTGCACTCCTTAGATACGAGAAAAGTCCGGCAACCGTGAGCGCAAAGAACGCGGCCAATGCCACCCATTTCATTCCGATTAATATTCGATTGGGAAAGAACGTGCTCGCAAGGATCAAGAGTGAGGCGCCCGCCATTAGAAGTACGGAGGGCAATACCCAGCCCTTTGTCTGTGACAACCTGAATGTCGCCAGGATGACCGGCACAAATATCAATACTCCCAGGAACAGTCGTCGCAGGCCCTCGTGATCCAGCACTGGATAAATCAAGATGATCGACAACAGTGACAGCAGGAGAAATAGATCTGGTCGTGATTGAAGTTTTGTCCGCATTCGACCCCAACGCGCAGGCAGTAAAGAATTGGCTATCTGACGACTACGCGGGAAAACTCTCTCGCCCTTCGTCGCTTTTCCGGAAAAGTGACCTTCTCGTTCAACTGCTGAGAATAGGCGTGGATGTTGAAAACTCAGTACAAATCAGTCCAGGGTATACCGATATGTTGGCACTTCTCGAATCTTATCGTGCTCTCTGCAGGTGTCAACTGGATTGAACGATAGCGGACACGCTGCAGTTTACCCAAACCTACTCCTACTCGCGCATGAACTTCTCTACTCACCCCCGGTACGCAACTCCTGACCGACCCAGATCAATTTCTGCTTCAGTACCCTTGGCGCCATTCAGTACAATTTGATCTCTCCAGATGGCGGACGAATCTCGGTGAGTGAGAGCCCGTGCATAGTCGCTAGTGTTTCTGAAGCATGATTGTGGATTTTTAGTCTGTGAGCCTAATAGGGTCGGTCCGCGTGCATCCTAATCCTTAGGAGGGACGAGCGATGAATGAAGAGATCCGTTTTAGGGGTGGTGAGAAGCCTGAGATCAGCGGTGGATTTGTGACTCCTCACGTTGCCGGTATTCCTGACGATGAGCTTGATGAAGCGGTGAACGATTCTTTCGGCACCGTCCATCCCGCCGACACCATGGACACGGACCCGGATGCGGATCCGGAAGCGGGTGGTAAAGGTATTGGCGATAAGGTTGCCGAGTAGCGGATAGGGTCGGCCATGAGGCTCTTTACTACGCCGATATTGCGTCTTTATTTGGGATTTATATACTGCGTGTTGCGCTGCTCACACTATGGACAGGTGGAGAACGCCAATTCGCAATCGACGTTCTGCGTCAATCCGGAGCCAGGAAACTGGAGAGCGTCACAAAAGTAAACATATGCTATGCCAACATGGCCAGAGACGGGATCGGAGCCTCTTCGGCCTAATGAATCTGTAACTTACACATTCTAAATAGTGAAGAAAATGAGGAAAGGGCGAGAGTGCCCGATCGTGCTTTCAATTTGCTTGCAAATTACCACATAAATCTTGAAGTTCTTGGACGCCTTCGCCATTCATGGCCACGCCATAGATGCCATGCAACGGGCAGGATCGAACGACTTGAAATAGTCTGAATGCATCCGCTGCATGATGCATTCAGATTGGTGTCCCGGTTCGGGTGCGCTCGTCGATCAGATTCAGGATGCGCGCACTGCGGTCAGTACATTCACGACGAAGTCATCGCTTATCCCTTGCGGCTCTTGCAGCAGAGCTTTCAGCTTCGCCCAATGTCCATCCGTCATGATTCTACTTTTCTTCTTATTCTTTCGCTTTCAGCATTAAACTGGTCTGCGGTGCAATAGTAGGGAAGACGAGGTTGTGAATGGCGAAGCATAGCTCGATATTGGATCCGGCCGAAGAAACAATCCGCCATGAACCGGCGATAGAAATGACTGCCGCAGAGTCGCCAATGGACGGAATGATGGCCGAGGAGAGGCGGACGCAGATTCTGCAGATCGTGCGCAGTGCAGGTCGAGTGAAAGTCAACCTGTTGACCAAACGGTTTAACACCTCGGCAGTCACAATCCGTAACGACCTGAATGAATTGCATCAGCGTGGGTTGGTGCTCCGCTCGCATGGCGGGGCAGTCCTCCCGGATAAGATTCTGCGCGAATCACCTGTCCAGGAACGTCTGAAGGCCTACTCCGATGAGAAGCGGCGCATCGGCGCCATGGCAGTTTCTCTGATCCACGATGGTGAGACGATCATCCTGGATTCGGGCACCACCACGCTGGAGATTGCCCGGCAGATGAAGAAGATGCAGGGACTGCAGGTCATCACCAACGGAGTGAATATCGCCGCTGAACTGTTGGACGCGCGCGGCGTGCAGGTTTTCATTGTCGGAGGCACGGTGCGCGGGGAGTCCGCGTCAATCAGCGGACGATTCACCGAAGAAATGTTTGATCAGTTCTCCGCTGACAAGTTGTTTCTCAGCGGTGCCGGATGTGATCTGGATTTTGGGGTAAGCGGCGCGAATCTGGAAGAGACGATGGTGAATAGGGCCATGCTTCGCATTTCGCGCGAAATCATCCTGGTCGCCGACGCCAGCAAGTTTTCCAAACGCAGCATGACACGCATTGCGGCATTTGCCGAAATCGACACTGTCATCAGCGATATCAGCCTCGGCGAAGAGATCCAGGCAAAATTGCGCGCCGTGGGCTGCAATCTGATTTTGGTATGACAAGGGCCGTCGGGATCCACATTCCGCCCTCCTTGACGCGTTATCTGTCCGCATGAGGGCATTCCCGCTACTGTTCAAATCTCGCGCGCAGGAATCTCAATTGCACTTGGCCGGCAGTGCAAATTTCCATTAGTTCATTTTCATTGTGTGCCGAGTTGCAGCCCCCTGAACTGTCGCGCTCGCAATCGCCGAGCGGATGCTCTGGCCGTTTGCATTGACAGCTATAACAACATACTGCACCGTGCCTGTTTCGGCTGCGGACTCAGTGAACTCTGGGCGCGTCAATCCTGACGCAACTCTATGGGTGGCACCCCCTTGAGTGCTCTCCACGCTATAAGTCGTAGCCGCTGGAACGGGAGTCCAGGCTACCTCGACGAACCGCCCTTTGCTTGCGGCTCGAACATCGGTGGGTGCGTCTGGAGGAGGGCCGTTGGGCAGCAAGCCGTAAACGCACAACTGCCCCGTCCCAACATTTTCAGTGCCGAAGCTGGCGAGATAGACTTTCCCGTTTGCGATTGTGGGTGGCGCCATTTTTGAATAGTTATTGCAGTCGTCCCGGCCCGGATTTTGAAGCGAATTCCAAAGCTCGTGATTGATATCGTCAGCATCGTAGGCATGCAGAATGCCGGGGCGGGACTCGTTCCATGAATCGCCTGTGGCATGGATTGCAGCCCATAGTATTCCGCCCTTGTTCCCATTCGCAGAGAGCGAGAGCATTGCTCCAGGATGGCCATCGTTCTTATCCAGCCGAATCATGAATGGGGTCTCATCGAATTTGGCGCCATTGAACCGGTAAGCACGCGCACGGTCTCGCTGCCCCCATAAGTACAGCACGGCGCCGTTCCTGGCGCTCTTCCAATAAACCATGCTGTGCAGATGAGAGCTGGTCGCGGGAAAGTGCTGTACGGCATGCTCGTCCCCTAAATGCCCAAAGTGTTCCGTATCGATCGAGTACAGCACGCCTTCCTTGCCGCCTCCGATCACCAGGTGCGTTCCTGGAATCAGGATGGCTCCCGAAGAGTTCAGGTCATTGTCATCCTTATCCAGTTGAAAGTGGTTGGTGGGCGTAAACCAGTCCAGCAGATGCAGGTGCGGATCAAGTTTGATAAAGCTCTCGCTGAACTGCGTAGTGCCGTTCCAACTGCCGTTTCCGGTGATGAGGTAAATGTTCCCCTTGTCATCCACAGAAGGCGCTTGACCGGATTGCCAAATGCTTGCTTCCTTTCCACCGGGCGAAGTGTTGAAGACGCCAACCTGCTTCAGCGAAGCTTCGTCGTAGCCCAGCAGAAATCCGTGATAGGGGTCCTTGTCGCAATGCGAAGCGTAGCCTATGAAGACATTGCCTCCGGAAAGGACGAGCGCCGGGCGCTGGTTTTGCAACAGCGGATCAAAGCCAGGGGCGCGAATGATTGCAGGGCTGTTGGGCAAATCGGCTCCGGTGGCAAGGTCCAGTGCATGAAGACGCTGGGAGAAACCGCCGCCTGCTTTGCTCAGCGCCACCACGTAGAGTGTGGTCTTTTTGGCATTGACCACCGGAGTGCCAATGATGCCCATGTTGCCATTGATGTCGGTGCAGCCGAAGTTCGCATCGTGAAGGTTAGCCGGCGTTCCAAAGTTCACATGCCAGAAAGGTACTGTTGCGGTCGCGTCGTTCGCATCGAACGCATACACACTATTGTTGACCGTGGCCACATACACAACATCGTGCCAGCCGCCCGCGATCTTGACGTTAGTCACAAGCAGAGGCTGGCTATAAACCTGATCGTCAACTATCCGCTTGAAAAGCATGCCGAACTGCCCGGTGTTGACATTGGCGGGTGTGAGCACGGTCTCCTTCAAGTTGGCTCCCGTGCGTTCCAGATCGTTGCGGTTCGTCAATACGTCCACCTGGGCAGAAGCCACAATCGGCAATGCCAGGCAAATCAAGCAAATCGCAGCGCGGGTTATCCGATCCATTTCGGTCAAGCGATTATCCTCAGTCTAGATGCGTATGAAAATCTTGTTCCGATACATCCAATAGAGAATGAGCCAGAAGACTCCCAGGGTGAGAGCGCCCAGAACTGTGGGCTCAACGGCTTGTCCAAAGATGTTCAGAGCGGACGCTCCTAAATTGATCCGGAAGCTGCGCTCGACAAAGTCTTCACACCAATGAGCGATCAGGTACGCAGCTATGGAGTTCATGCCGACGACCACCAGTGGAAACGCGATGCTGCGATGCTTCTTGATTTCAATGACCCATGAAAAAGCGGCTAGAAAGAAAAAGCATACGCCACCACTGAAAAGTGTCCATGAGGGTGTCCAGATACGCTTGACGATTGGGCAGATTCCGGTGAAGTGAAAGAACAGGCCGGCGGCAACCAATGCAGCTCCTGCGAGCAAAAATTTCCGCATGGGAACGTTTGGAGCCGCGGTAAGAGACCAACGGCCAGCGATAACCCCCAGCAGCATAGTGCCAAGCGTCGGAATGAAGCTCAGCGTCAAATATCCGCCGTCATTAAATAGGAAACGGCTCGTCCTGGGAAATAGGTTCAGGAACCAGAGATCGAATGCCTGACCAAGGTTGCTGTTCATATTCCAGTGCGACGCAAACCCGGTGAGGAGATGCTGGCGCAAGTTGTCCGGCACGCCTACGGCAGCGTAATTGAAATTGGGGCCAGGCGCCGGATAGAGGGCCCATGCCAGCCAGTAGGCGAAAAGAATCCCTCCAAACGCGGTCCACTGCCAGCGAGGGCGGACAGACGTAAGCAGAAAAGCAAAGGTGTAACCGAGGCCAATCTGGGTCAGCGTGTCCTCGAAAGTGAAGTATGTGATGGGGCCGTTGGAGGACCGTAGGAAGATCCCCAGCGCCACAAGCAGGAAACTGCGCCAGATGGTGTGGCCCAGCATGCTCTGGAAGGTGGCGCCTTTCTTCTGGCGGCTTCTCAAGGAGTATGGAAGCGCAACGCCAACCAGAAAAGTGAAGGACGGCTGAATGGTGTCGTGCAGGCTCATCCCAACCCACTCGACGTGGGATTGGTTGTAGGCCAGAATCCTCCAGATCCAATTGCCGGGGAAAGAAGCAGAAACACGGGCAAACTGAAGGACTTCCCCCATCATCAGCAGCATGACCAGGCCCCGATAGGCGTCGACTGCAATATTTCGTTGCAGCTTTTGTTCCACACTGACGACAGTTTCGCTCACTTGTATGCCCTCCAGGCAGGTTACTACTTACTCAAGACATTCTTGTCTTTCATAAGTCGTCGTTTAATTTCCTTTCTATTTCTGGATACGAGAGTAATGGGGTGTAACCGTCCATGTAAACACCTATTTAATGATCTCTTGCCTTTCGCCTGCGAGCCAATACGGCCCGGCTGCTGACATCGCAGAGAAGCTGAGGGCCGGATAGACAAAGTGGCCTCCTGGTATGGCTTTCAGCGACCTGGACCTACCTCGCTTAGGCTGTCACGGAAGCCCCTTGCCGACTGCTCAATCCTCGAGGAAAGTCTTGACAGAGCGAGCTTCATCCCCTAATCTCGTCTGCGAGTGAAATAATTTACGATTGCTTGCGAAAGTTCCGAGTGTTTTCGAATTAATAGTGATTTAACGCCGGTCATCGGTGTCTGAGCAGATTCATGCATCATGCCCTTGCCGTGCGTCACACTGCCATATTTGCAGAACAGAGGATGAATCAATGAATTCTGACCAGCAGAACCTTGGATCGGGACACTGGAGCCGGCGCAAGTTTGTCCAGGTGGGCGCGGCAAGTGCAGTGAGCCTTGGCGCAATGAGCCTCAGCGCAATAAACCCGGCGCAAGCCAATGCGGAAGATGCGACAGCCACGGTCACAACGCACGGTTCGATGATCGACGTTCCTTTTGAAAAGCGCAATCCGCGGGTCGCATTCATCGGCACCGGAGGACGCGGAACCAACCTGTTGGAGAACCTGCTCGCCGCGGACGGACAGGTAGTCGCGCTGTGCGATATCGTCCAGGAGCACGCCGATCGCGCCGCATCTCTGGTCGTCAAAGCAGGCCAGGCGAAACCGCAGCTTTTCACCGATGGGCCTTATGCCTTCGAAACCATGCTGGGCAGAAAAGACATTGACCTGGTCCTGGTCGCTACTCCCTGGAGCTGGCATGCGGAAATGGCAATCGCCGCCATGAAGCAGGGCAAGGATGTGTGCATCGAGGTACCCGGAGTGGTCACCCTCGAGGAATGCTGGCAGATCGTCAAGACTTCGGAAGAAACGCGCAAGCAATGCGTCATGCTTGAGAACTGCTGCTACGGCTACAACGAAACCCTGATCCTGCGCATGGTGCATGACGGTAAGTTTGGCGATCTTCTCTATGGCGAAGGAGCTTATCTTCACGATCTTCGCAGCGAGTTGTTTTCGGATCGCGGTGAGGGCCTGTGGCGCCGCGCGGAACACACCATGCGCGACGGCAATCTGTATCCCAGTCATGGGCTCGGACCTGTCGCGAACTATATGAGCATGCAGCGCGGCGATCGTTTTGGATATCTCGTCTCCATGAGCACACCCCAGCGTGGCCTCGATGAATACCGCAAGCATCACCTCAAGACCGGAGATCCACGGATGGAAGAGCGCTACGTGACCGGGGACATGAACACGTCACTTATCAAGACCGCGAAGGGACTCACCATCACGGTGAAGCATGCCGTCTCCACGCCACACCCGTATGACCGCATCAACCTTATTGCCGGAACCAAAGGCATTTTTGAAGACTATCCGCCGCGCATCTATCTTGACGGTCAGAACAAGGACGAGTCGTATAGGTCGATTGATACATGGAAGCAGTACGCTCATCCGCTATGGCAAAAGGAAGGCGAGCTGGCGGCGAAAATCGGCGGTCATGGCGGCATGGACTACCTTATGCTCTATCGCTTGCTGCAATGTGTGCGCGAGGGTCTTCCGCCAGACATGGATGTATACGACGCAGCTTCCTGGTCAGCCGTTGGGCCGCTCAGCGTCACTTCTGTGAGTCGTGGCAGCGCTCCCGTCGAGTTCCCGGATTTTACGCAAGCCCGATGGATGCAGCGCAATGTCTCAGCGATTGCAACGCAAGGATAAGTTCACCGCAGACTGTTGAGGGCGACTATCTTCCCCGGAGCAGCTAGTGCGGCGAGCGTTTCGATGTCGAAATATCGGTAGAGATCGAGGCAAAAAAGCTCTGGTGCGGAGCGAAACGGGACTGGCGTATCGATCAGGTAGCTCAGGCTTTTCATGCCATTCCGGTTCACTACAGCGGAGAAGTCTTCTGGCGCGATGGCAACGGCTGCCAAGGCAATTACCTGGTTGCGAATACCGTCTGTTTCCACCTGTACAGGCTGACCTGTGGTGGAATGGAGCCAGCTTGCTATAGCCACCAATTGGGCCGCTTCCAAACCCAATGGACGAGCGCCGCTACTGTCTGTCAGTAACTCCCAGGTTCCGCGATTAGGCAGCAGGTCGCCATTGAAGAATAGATCGAGCGCCAACACCTGTTCCCCGCGATCCACGTGCTGAGCCACCATATCTGTGGCAGCTTTGTAGCCTTTGTCATCAAGCACGATGGTCGCAGGCGCGTTTTCCGGAGCGGCTTCTTCGCGGAACAAAATGCCATTGGCGCTGAGTTCGTTCGAGAAATTAAAACGATAAGACAGGGTCCGAAAATGGAATGCTCGGCCGTTATCCACCCGCAAGGCCTGTACTATGGACACCGGCGCGTAGCGAACCACGGATTCCAATTTCTCCCGCTTCGCTCTTGCCCAAGCCTGATGCGCCGCACTGTCTTGCGGAACTGGTTCTTGCCGAATCTGTTGCGACAACTTTCTTGCCAGGGTGACAAAGGTCAAGTTGTCTGCCGGCACTCCGATGGCTAACTCCTGGGGCGTCCGAATCTCATCGTCACTGAAAATCTCACCATCCAAAACAGGCAATTTGAAATGCGTGCTGAAGAAGCGGTAAGCCTGCTGTCTGTTATCTAGCTGATAGTTATGATTCCCTGGGTCAAGGTTTTCATGCCAGGCAAGTTCGTCGGAGGTCCCATATAACTGAAAGAACTGTTTTACGTTGTCATATAAGTAAGGCTTTACCAGGGGCGCCCGAAAACAACAACTATCCGTGCCATTATGGATCTCCAACGTGGGGCGAGGCGCTCGTAACGCAAGCAATTCAGGATAGTCTTGACCCTGCATCAAATCAGGCGCGTCCTCTTCAATTTCATCGGTATCCACCGGATGGGTGAGGTTCGACTCGCGTGAGCCAATCCCGGCCACCTCCACAGCGACCGCGACGCGTGGATCCAGGGCGCTCAGCATTACTGTTTGCCATCCACCTCCGGAAAGCCCGGTCACGCCTATTCGAGTTGTGTCGACCTCCGGCAGCCCGCTCAGGTAATCCAGCCCTCGCCGCATGGAAAGATAAAAGATTCCCAGCGCATTTGAACCGACCAGATTCAACCGGGAAGCGAAATCGTGTGCGTTTTCGGGATTCGTGAGTTCACCGAAGCCAATAAACTCTACGTCCAGGGCGATGATGCCGCGCTTGGCGAAATTGATGCAACGCTTCTGTTCGTATTCCACCCCGATGCCATCCGGCTCATGTCCGAGCAAGTTAAGAATGGCAGGTACGCGACCTGCAATTTTCGCCGGCTCATAGAGAAGCGCGGTCGAATGGAAGCCCGGCACAATCTCAAAACGCAATTTGTGAATGCGGTATCCGTGACTGGTTTCTATGATCCCCACTTCCTTGAATTTCGGAGCGGCATCGACCCATTCGCGCGGCCAGCCGTGATATGCAATGTCGTTGAGAACGTATTTGCGCACCCGCTCTTCTTCCGCGCTCCACAATGCCGGCGTAGTAGGAGTGGGTAGTTGAGGAATACGCTTCAACAAGAATTCCTGCAGTTGATACTCTCGCGATGGAATATCCCGCGAGGGCTGCGCCAGCACCTCCTCTATGTAAGGCTTGCTGACCTGGGAATACCCGGAAACTGCCCCCACCCCCAGCAGACAGAGCAAGAATCCGGCAATCTGCAGACTACGCCGGGATTTCTCCCGCATCTTTGGCTTGCTTCTTGCTCCTATGCAGTCCATTCATCCCCCGATTAAATATTGTTACTCTCTTCAAGCAATCAGGGTGCCGGGAGATATGCAAGTGGCGTCGCCAACTTACATATCTCCCGGCACCCTGATTGGCTAAGGTTGGTTAGAAACTGACCTTCAGCGCCATCTGGAGAACTCGAGGATCTCCGGCAGAGCTGATTTGACCGAAATCGCTGTCTAGAAGTCCAGCATCGGGAGCACCAAAGTTGACATTGTTGAATGCGTTGTAGAATTCCGCGCGGAACTCATAGTTGACGCGCTCGCTGACCTTCCCGGTCTTCAAGAGAGCCAAATCCGTTATGAAGAGTTTCGGACCGCGAAGAGAGTTCTTGCCGATGTTTCCGTACGTGCCGACGGCGTTTGGGACAAAATCAGCAGTGTTGAACCATTCATTAATCAACGCAGTATGGGAACGGTGGGTACTCAGTTTGGTCTGCGAGATGTTGGCCACCGTAATGTCTGGACGGTCATTCCCCATTGCGGAAAAAGAATTATCATCCTCCGCAAATGCCGTAAACGGAAATCCCGATTGCCAGTTTGAGATATAGCTCAGGTTCCATCCGTTGACCACTTTATCCACGACATTCTTGCTTGGAATGCGTGGAAACGCGTAAGTTCCAGACAATCTGAAGACCTTGGTGTCGTCTCCCGCATCTGGACCGCGGTCAAGAGAACGGCCACAGCCGCAGGTATTGATGCCGTAGATTCCAAATATCCCCTGCTGTCCATTGGGTCCGAAGTTATTGAGAGCATGCGACCACGTGAAATTCGTCTGGAAGGTGAAGCCATAAGCCAAACGCTTTTCGAGCTCAAACTGGCCGGCATTGTAGCTGCTGTTGACTCCGGAGTTGATTGAACCGATGAACCCGTAGCCTGGATAGACGAGACGCGACTGAATATTGTCCTCAGTCGACTCTCCTGGAATATAAACCGAGGGATTCAGTTGCAGTAGCCCTGACTCTTGATCTCCGGTACCACCAAGATGAGCACCGTGATTTCCCGCGTATGCGAGTCGTGCGAGCCAACCTGTGCCGAACTCGTGCTCGAATGTCAGGTTATAGCTCAGGATTTGGGGAAGGCGGAAGTGTCTGTCGAAGATCTGCGTAAAAGCGATGTTCTCCGGAAACGTGACTGAAGGACCCGGATTGATAGGACCAAACGATGCGGGAAAGGGGTTTGCCACGCCTGCAGCGGTATAAGGATTGGTGAAATTGGTGTTGGTGATATTCACGATGGGGGCGAACGGAGGAATGCCAACGACGTCTTCAAATGCAACCCCATTGGGCGCCTGATAGTAATACCCTGCCCCGCCGCGAATGCTGGTCTTGGCATCGGAAGTCAATTGATAGGCAAAGCCCAGACGCGGGCCGATATTGCTCAGGTTGTTATAGATGGACGATGCGGGACATCCGGCGTCATGGTTGCTACCGCCGAAGATAAGATTCTGAGGCGCGTTTGGATATCGCGTCGATTGCGCTCCCGGCACAAAGCATCCAACTCGCCCCTCGCTATCTGTATAGGGGAAAAACGGATCCCAGCGTATACCTGCGCTGACGGTGAGCCTTCGCGTCGCGTGCCAGTTATCCTGAACGAAGGCACTCCAGGTGTTTCCGCTGAAATTCAGATACAAGCCGCCCGCCTGGGTAAAGCTGGATGCAGCTCCCAGCATGAAGTCGGCGAGATTGTCTCCACTCAGATTACCGCCGAATGAGTAGTTGCCATCGGCTTGGTATGAGTTTCCCATGGGAAGATTCATGTGCTCCCATTCGCCCCCCAACTGAAGCTCATGCTTTCCTCTGACGAAGGTGACGATTTCACGGTCGGAAATATCGCTGTGATTCCACGTTCCAGGAGAAGGCTGTTCTCCTACGCTGAACTCTCCGGCTACATTGACATTTAGCGTCGCTGGAAAATTGGTGGGTTGAGCAATGTTCGCGCCCGCATCAGCGATACTGAAGGGCGCTGGCGATTCCGTCAGTCCGACCTTCCTTGTCAGTCCGAAATAGCTATTGAGAAGAGTTTTGGGTGAGATCGTGTAGATGTCTACGACGCTGATGTTCTTCAGACTCTGCTTTTGTGGAGTTTCACTGTTACCCGCAAGAATGTTGCTTAACGGCGGAATGATAATCGGGACGTTGTATTCGAGTTGAAAATAGTGTCCGCTGAGATGATGCTTGCCAACGATGTAGTCAATCTTGACAAGATATTCGTCGGTGTTCTGGATGGATGGAGCCCCGTTATAGCGCAATTGGTTGGGATTCCCTGAATCGGGGTCGTTGGGGAGAGGGATGTGATTCAGCAGATAGAGCGCGGTGGGATCGAAAGCTGCCGGATCGATCATGTTGTTGCTGTTGAACTGGTAGGGCGAAAGCGGGTCTGGGTTCGTTAATACTGTACCCGGAAGAAGAGCCGAGAAATCTCCGTTACGCTCAGCCTGGGTAGGCACCTGGGATATCTGGCCATTGTTGGAGGTGTTTTGGCGTGTGCCTTGATAAGAGCCGAAATAAAACAGCCTGCCTCGCCAGATTGGGCCGCCAATGGTTCCGCCAAACTGATTTTGCTTTAATGGGTCTGGGGAGTCGGCAAAGTAGTTTTTGGCGTCCATCGCATAATTGCGAAGATATTCGAAGACATTGCCATGAATTTTATCTGTTCCAGATTTAGTGACGACATTCGCAACTCCGCCAGTAGCATTGCCGTACGCCGCGCTCATGTTACCGGTTTGTACGTTAAACTCCTGCAAGGCGTCCGGGCTGGGGAAGGGCAAGTTGGCGTTGATATACATATCGTTGTAATCCACGCCGTCCAACAAGTAATAGACACCGTTGGAACCGCCGCCATTGACTTTGGCATATTGCTCGCCAGGAAGAACGCCACCTTCGCAATTTGCGCCGCAGTTCTGATCTGAGACGTCGACCGCGCCGGGAACAAGAAAGACTAATTGTTGCGCTTCGCGCCCATTCATTGGCAGGCTTTCAATGCTCTCTTGACCGATAACCCGGGAGATGGCTGGATCGTCCGTAGTCACCTGGTTGATACTTCCCTGCACGGTAACCTGTTGGGTGATCGCCCCGACCGCCAATGTGATCTTCTGGGTGGCGGCCTGTCCGACTTGCAAATCGATGCCTTTTTGCACATAGGTATTGAAGCCGGCCATTCGAACCGTCAGTTGATAACTGCCAACCGGGAGGCTGGGAAACAGATATTCGCCTGCAGTTCCCGATTTGACTTCCTGCTTGTATCCGGTTCCGGCCTGTTCTACCATCACGGTCGCGCCGGGAACCGCCGCACCGGAGTTGTCCTGCACTGTACCGCTGAGCCGGGCGGTGGTGTACTGGGCAAATGCCGTCGCTGCCCACATGACTGTCAATAATAACGATGAGAAAAGAAAAGCCGACTTACATTGCACACGGCTGAGAATTCGGTTTCCCGCATTCTTGCTTTTTTCAATTGGTCTCATTTGCGCTGGTCTCCACCTGGTAGAAAGTGCACTAAACACTGTGCTGCGCTACATGTCCTATTGTTTATTTGTGAACTTCAAAAGCAATGGTTTCGTTTGCTGTCGAAATATGATGGTTTTACTGTCATTGTGCCCGTTTGTCAAGCGAAAAGTTCTTGGAACTGTAATGTGAAGGTTCGTCAAAGCGGAATCTGGACGCCTGCGAAGATCTGGCCTTTGGATAGAAAGGGGGCCTCTCAAGTGGTGGGGATCTGACGGTTATCAGACCATCGCCAAAATTTAAGCGGGTCCGTTGCTTTCCCCTGCAAATATCCGGAGAGCGTTCTCGCGGTAAATCTTCTTAAGTACGGCATCGGGTATACCAAGACCATAGAAAGGCCAAAGGTAGTCGGAATAATCCTCGTAGTAGTAGTGCTCGTCCAATGTTTCCAGTGTTCGAAACATGGAACGAAGCTCCCCTGGGGTGTAAGTGAAATCGGATCCGAACACAAGGCGATCCTGGTACTTCTGAAAGAACTGATTTGCGAATCGCGGGATCGTTGAAATCTCTGACATGCGTGCAGCAAAATCCGCATAGAGATTGGGGTTGCGGTCCAGCATCTGGCCCAGACGGGTTAGGTCGTAGTCAAGGTTGGCGAGGTGGCAGGCAATGAAAGTGGTTTCGCTGTGCTTTTTCAGCGTGCGCTCCAGGCTTTCGAGCAGGCCATCATGTCCGAGCAGGCCAGGCTTGTCGTCCAATCTCCAATGGAAAGCCGTCATGTACCCATCATTGTGGTTGTCCATCGGTAGGTAGGTCCAGATCGGATCTGACACGTGAATACTGACTGGCATTCCCAGTTCCGAGCATTTTTTGAACAAAGAATCCATCCGCGGATCATCCGGATGAGGACCAGGGCCAGTGAACTCGGCAGGCGTATGCCAGCTGGTCGGTTCAGTTCCTACACTGGCGCCCAGTCCGTTGCCTTTGTCGTGGAGCTCACCCACGCCGCGTGCTCCCAGGCGATGGCACTCCTCCAGCGCTTTCACGGCGTCCGGTCCGAAGCCCGGATTGTTGACTCCACGGAGGTCAAAGTGACACCACAGTTCAAACCTTTGTGGGTAGGAGGAATAGATTGCGCGAGCCTGGGCAAAACTCTCAGGCCTCCCGGTACCTGTGAGGATGACGGCCTTTTCCACGCCGGTTGCGTCCATGCTCTCTACTATCTGCCGAATCTGTTCCGCGCTATTAACTCCATGATTATGAAGGTCGATTACTGGATATCTCGCCTTCGCAACTTCTGTGACAGGAACCTTATAGATGGATCGGGGCCGCCAGTCCTTGAGCAACAACCTGTCCGGCAGATCTTCACCCTTGCCTTGGACATGGGCTTCTGATCCCATTGCATGCGCGAGCGGGTCAGCCAGCCCCACCCTGGCGGCGAATGCAGCGGCCGAAAATGCCATCAATTGCCTGCGGTTCATGCCTTTGGACCTCATTTCTTTCTTGTTCGATTTCGCATAGCTGATACTTTTATTCGTTTTATTACGAATGCATAGGATAGTCGAACAATTCAAGGGATGACATCATACGCGGACATCCTTCGTCAACCCCGGATTCTTCGACCACAACACGTGCGTATCCACTGCAACCAACAGCAGAAACGATCATGGAAGCGCCGTACCGAGGGCCGCCGAGCAATGCTATTGAAGACAAACCAACAATCTTTCTGTATATTTCGTTTTATTACGTTCACCGTGGGACGTGCCTCTAATTTAAGCCATCGGAGCGATTCGCAACGTGTATTGTGATCGAACACACACCGGGGGGCTGCAATGACCCGCGGCACGGCGTTTGACGTCCGCAGACTCATCCGGCCACTCCGAGGCAACTTGAAGCGGTTGCTGCAGCAGTTGGTTCGGACCAACAGCGTAGCCATTCCGCCAGGCGGAGATGAAACGCCTGCGCAGCAGGTGCTGCAAAGCTTCTTCCACGACCAGGGGGTGCGGGCCCAACTCTATGCCACGGAGTTTATCGAGAAATCGGGAAATCCGCTGGTCAGGAAAAACCGCTCCTATCGGGGGCGAAAGAACCTGACCACGAGACTCAGCGGATCGGGTCGCGGAAAAAGCCTGCTGCTCAATGGCCACATGGATACGGTGCCGGCAGGAAAAGCACCATGGTCCCGGTCGCCTTGGTCGGGAGCCTATCAAGGCGGCCGCGTCCACGGCCTGGGGTCCTTCGATATGAAAGGCGGCCTAGTGGCCAATGCGGCTGTGATATGCGCACTGAAAAAGGCAGGCATACGAACCGGAGGAGACATTCTCTTTGAATCGGTCGTGGATGAGGAGTGGGGAGGGGGAGGCGGGACCATCGCTGCACGTGTCCGCGAAGGCGACGCTGATGCCTGCGTCATTCCGGAGGGGACACAACTCGATATCTATCGGGCGACCAGGGGCGGATTTGTAGTAGACCTGTCGGTGGACGCAGGAGACCCCGCCGCCTATTTCTCCAATGCCGAAGTGGTGAGCCCTGGGGTTCCCTTTGGGCGCCTGCTGGGATGGGTTGATGCCTGCTCGAAGAACCGCGCCAGGATTAAGTCGCGGGGCGCATACGCTACTTTCTCCGACCCTGTGCCGGTACAACTTCTGGCGATGCAGGCGAATCAACTCGATCCGGAAACTCCGCTGAGTGTGCCTTCCCGGGCAACGATGCGCGTGTACTTTCAATTTCTGCCTGAAGAAGATGTTCCAGCAGTGATCGAGGGCATCAGGGATTCGCTGAAACAATTTGAGGCGAACGATCCGTTCTTCCGCAAGTATCCGATTCAATGGACGCCCCTGAATGGACCGCCGTTACTGGGCCACGAACTGCCCGCGGATCATGCCTGGACCCGCTGCATGGCCGAGAGTGCGACAGCGGTGCTCGAGCGGAGGCCCGTAATCACTGCGGCGCCGTATCCGTGCGATGCCGGTCTGATACATCGCGACTTCGGCATTCCGACGCTCCTCTTCGGACCCTGTGGCGCAGGCGCTCACAATCCTGATGAATACGTCGAATTCGACTCCGTTCTACGCACGGCGGAGGTATTGCTGGCGGCTGCGCTGGATTGGGCCAACGGATAAACATCAACTCGGAAACTCCGGAGCCGCCTGACCAGTTGTTTTCCGCATGATGACGTAGAGAAGCAGTCCGACGGCAATCCATGCGGCACCCAGCAGTTTTGCGTTCAGGTTGAGGTTGAGCCAAATGAACGTGCATACCAAAATGCCGCACAGAGGGGACAGGACCGCAAACGCCACCTTTTCCTGCGACCGGAATCTATAGTGAATCAGCGCGGCCGCATTCACGCCGATGAAGGCAATAAACGCCCCGAAGTTGAGCAGTTCTGCGCCCTGATCAAAGCTCAGCCAAAGAGCGCCCAGCAGGGTAACGACGCCGAGCAAGAGCACGTTGTTGCGCGGAATTCTGGTCTTGGGACTCACCACTCCGAAGAACCTTCTCGGCAGAGCATCGGCGCGTCCCATGCCATAGAGCAGGCGCGCTGCGCCAAACTGCGCCGCGATACCGGAGCCCATATTGGCGATAATCAGCGTTCCGTTCAGCAATTGGAAAAGAAACTTACCACCCACGCGGCGTGCAACTTCTACAAATGCGGTATCAACCATCGATTCAGGAAATGGGATCCGTGTCGGCCATGCAAGCTGCGCCAGATACACTTGGATAGCCGCAAGCACGCCGATGGCAAAGCATGTGAAAACAGTGGCAAGAAGAATGTTACGGCGAGGATTTTCCACTTCCTCCGACATCGTCGAGATGCCGTCGAAACCGATATAGGTCAGCACCGCGATCGAGGCGCCATGGAACAAGCGGCCAGGCGTAAAGGTGGCAGGATCATAAAACGGCAGCAGCCATTGGCCTCCCACCGGTCGCACAACCATGGCAATGTAACGGATCGCATCCGCAACGAAGATGACCACGACAATGCTCATGCCAAGAGCCAGCAGTGCGTTGACGCGGCTTGACGCTTGCACCCCGAGCAGATTGAGGCCGGTGAATACAACAACAAAAGCCACGACCCAGGCCGCAAAGGGAATCTGCGGCAGGATGTTCTGTGCCGCCACGCTGCACCACACCGCACAGATAATGGGGTTCAGCATGTAATCCATCAGCATGGACCAGCCAACCACATAGCCGGCGAGTGGATGAATCTCCTTGCCCACATAGGTGTAAGCCGATCCTGCGCTGGGATAAACGCGCGCCATTCGGCCATAGCTCACTGCGGTGAAGAGCATGGCCACCATCGCGATCAGGATGGTGGTGACTACGTGCCCCCGGGCGGCATTGCTCACCACGCCATAGATGCTCATCGGCGCAGTCGGCTGAATAATGATGATGCCGTAGAGAATCAGGTGGTGAAGCTTCAGCGTACGCCGAAGCCCGGGAGCAGCCAGATCACGTTCTGCGGTGGCGTCCATGCTTGGTGAGTCCTCTCTTCATGCCGCGTTTCTCCATGAGAATCCTGAGAAACCTGACTCATCCGCCAAGCATAACTCCGCATGCCTCCGCATAGCGCGCAAGAGACTCGCGGACCTTGTGATGAATGATCGCGATCGGATCGTTGACGATCGCCCCTGCCCGAATCGCCTCTGCCTGCCGGGGAAGATACTGTGCCACCAAAGGTAAGGGTGCCGGAGATTCCTGCAGGTTCTGTATCAACCGGGCAAGAGCTTTGGATATCTCGACGTTGGGCCAATAGTAACGGATACGGTCACTCAGGCTGTACGCTCTTGCGAAGCGCACCTGGCTCTCATCGCCATGGTAGTAGGCCTTCCAATTCTCTGGATTCTCAATCATCACTCGTTCGATGACGGCCCGGATCTCCGAACGTTGTTCCCCGGCAATCCACTCCTCCTCAATGCGGGCCAGACCGAAGATTCCTTCCCTCATCATGAATGTCAACTCCGGGCCGACTTTCAGAATGCCAAAATGGCCGCTGACGAGTTGCCGGAGAGACTCCGCCGTCTGATAGTCGGTGGAATGCGCCTCGAAGACAATGCCTTGCTGTTGAAGGATGGATTGAATTAACGCCCCGGCTTTTGCCGGTACATAGTCCGCAACGGTCTCATTACCAAACTCCACCCCCGGCTGAACAACAACACCGACGATCCGTTCCCAGGCTGCCAGGAGATTCCTTCGTGAAAATGCCCGATAGTGTACATCCAGCGTTTCCTTGAGGCTCGCTGTGGAGGTTACTTCAATTTCCATCTCCTCCTGCGCCCCACCAGGAGTCGGCACCTCGGTTCCGATCACATAGACGGGCTTACCTGACGCGTTTGCTTCGGCGACCTCGCATAGCCTTGCCGCGCGTTCAGCGATCTCTTCGTTCGCGAGCACGTGCGGATCATCGCCGCACCGCATGCTCGCGTCCAGATGGATCTTGTTGAATCCCGCCGCTGCATAGGCGGCGACCATCGTACAAGCCTTTTCCATGGCAGCCTCCGCAGACCGTGCACGCCATGGATTCGGGCCAAGGTGGTCTCCGCCTAGAATCAACCTATCCGTATCAAAGTTGTTCTCATTGGCAATGGCGTGTACATAGTCCCGGAACTGTGTCGGAGTCTGGCCCGTATAGCCACCGTCCTGATTCACCTGGTTACAGGTCGCCTCAATCAACAGCGGGCTTCCATCCTGCTTAGCCTGCGCAAATGCCGCCTCCAGCACCAGACGATTCGCCGAGCACACGGAGTAAATGCCCCGCCTCTTGCCTGCACGGTTTTCCTTCAGCATGCTGCACATCTCATCTACCGCGGAATGCGATGCCACCGATTCTTCAACCTTTGATGTCCTATCTTGTCCTTGCAAACTACCCTCCATTGATTCACGTCCATATACGGCAGGAAACTGTGGCAGCACTCAACTGGGTAACTCCGGCAGACGCTCACGCTGAGATAGAACTCAGGTTTCACGCGCAGCTTAGATCACGAGAGTGTTTTTCTGCCAGTGCCGTTCAAAAAAACTCTCGCGATATGCAGAGTCGCTGAATGCTTCTGTCCCGCCGGAACGCGTGACGGATAAGCCCCCAGTCAGATTCCCGTATGCAACACAAGTCTCCAGGTCAGCCTTGCGCACCCACTGATGAAGAAAACCCGCGTCAAAGGTGTCGCCTGCGCCAACTGAATCTGTTACATCAACTCGGAGCGAAGGTACGTCGATCCTGTGCCCTTCCGTGTAGGCAGATGCCCCACGCGCCCCGCGCTTTACAACCAGCAGCGGGACCTTAGCTGCAACATGCTCCGCGGCGGCTTCTACTTTTGCGATCTTTGCCAACTCATCCTCGGTGCAGAGCAGAACATCTACAAGTGGCAGCACTTCCTCGAGCACTCCGCCCCACTGGCCTTCGGGATCGTCGTTGGTATCGAGGGAAGTGGTCAGCCCGCGCCGCTTCATTTCCTTGAATAACTCGGGGATACGCGGCGAAAGCTTGCGATGTAAGAAGAGTGAGGACAGATGGAAATGCCTGGCTGTCGCCAGATAGTCGAGGTCCAGATCCTCGATTCCCATTTCAAACATCGCGCCGGGATAAGTAAGGATGCGGCGGGTGGTTGTGAGCGGAAGAATCAGGGTGATCCCGGTGTTGCTGCCGGAAGTAGACCTGACCACATGGCTAACCTCAACCCCTGCCTCCCTCAGCCTCTGGCAGCACATCTCTCCCATAGCATCGCAACCGATACGCGAGCTAAAGGTTACTTTGCTGCCGAGAAGTGACAGATTGTGCGCGAGAATGGCCGAAGAGCTACCAAGTGTAAGGGTAAATCCGGTGGCTAGAATTTCGCGCTCTTCCGGCAGTTCGCGTGGCGCTCCATAGAGAATCAAATCGGGATTGAGTTCCCCCACAATAGCGACGTCCGGCTGTCCCGAATTGCCTTCGTGCATGCTTGTATTCACCATTTCAATTGCGGCCATACTCTTCATCGATCATGTTGTTGAACAGGCAAACCTCTTCGCGCATGGATACCGGCAACAGCGGAATACCTTCGCCGTGTTCCGTTGGTGGAGAGTTGGATTGCCATCGGGGCCAATCAAATCAAACGCCTTCAACTCATTCGGGACGCTTCTTTTCAGCCGGAACAAACCGTGTTGCGATGTTGCCGGATATCTTGACCTTGACGTCCTTGGAATTCACAGTCGCATCGAGACCCGTTGCGGTTACATGCACGTCGTATTCGCCTGCGTGCGTGTAGGCGTGATGGACCTTTATGCCATCCGTGCCAGATCCATCGCCGAAGTCCCAATGGTATGTGAGCACCGGCGCTTCCGTGGGCAACCCCTGGCCGCTGAAAGTAAGAGTCTCCCCCGCCTTGCCCGCGGTTGGCGATTGCACCTCAAGTGCAGGCGGAGCGGCAGGGACGGCCTTGTCGATCAGCTTCAACATGCGGGCGGAGTGAGCCGGCTGAACCAGGCTGATCGTATCCGAAGAAGAGTTGCAGCAGCTTTGATCGCCAAACACTTCCGTGATCTGATAATTGCCCGCTTCCTTCAATCCAAGACTAGTCAGATTGATATCGCGCTTGAGCTCTCCCTCACTCCAATTGAAGATAGTAAGAATGGACTGGCGATTATCTTCCTTCAACAGAAAGATACTCGGCTGTAAATCGCTCGCAGAGTAGGTCATCAGATCCGTGGGTATGGATGAACGGCCGAGACGGGCGATGTCGAGAAGAGTCGTATTCTTTACCAGCGCCAGCCGTTCCTGAGACGCTCCCAGGGTAGGCATATCGTCTCCAAGCTCAAACATACCCCCCGCCACCGACGCCAGAGCTATCGAAACCTTCGCCTCCTCCATACTGAGTTGACGCTGTCCCCCGTGCCATGACCGGTCATCGACGGTCTGAGTGGATACAGTGAATGCGTCCGGGTCGGCAACAAAGAAATTGCGATTCATGTAGTAACGTGCAGCGATACCCGAAGCGGCATCTCTTGAAGCTCCAAATGTATGTCCCGTGTCTTGAGAGATGCGCCCTGCGTCCACAATCCCTACCGGGTTGAGCATCGGACTGCCGTCCTTGTCCAGAACAACATCTTCGCCAAGTGTGCTGCGAATAATTTTCAGACCGATTCGTTGCGCCTCTAGCGCAGTCGTGTTGGGGCGATAGTAGGCGCCTTCGACGGCCGAGTCGTCCATGAAATCCATCTTGATAAAACGGACGCCCCAGTTGTAGAGCGTACTGTAGGTCTGCTTGAGATAATCCTGGGCGCCGGGGTTGGTTGTGTCCAGCACATATAACAGATCGGTATGGTTGGTTACATTGCCAATATGGATAAGCTGACCAGCGGCGTTGTGCAGGAGCCAGTCTTTATGATTCTGATATACCCACGCGCGCTCCGATACTTCAAATGGCGCCGTCCACACCCCGAAAGTCAGGCCGTTGCGGCGGACCACGTCTCCAACATAACTAACTCCGCGAGGAAACAAATTCACATCAGGCGTGGTGTATTCACCGCGTGCGTATTGGTATCCCTCGTCGATCTGGTAATAGTTATACCCACTCTGCTTTAGATTTTCTGCCAGCCACTGCGCATTGGTAACCGCGGCTCCCTGGTTGAGTCCGAAGTAATACGCAGTCCAGCTCCACCACCCGATTGGGCTCGGAGTATCAACTCGAGCTTTGTGCAGCAGCTTGATTGCACGGCCATATTGCTCCAATTGGGCATGATAGTCGGTCCCCACGGCAAACATGAGGCGCTCGGACGACAAGCTATCTCCAGAATTGACAGGCAGGCTGAGACTTACCTGTTCAGCAGCTGGGGAATGTCTGAGAGACTCCTCTTTCATAATCTCGGTCGTGCCCGTGGCCACGGCTTCATAGGAGGCGATCTGCGCGCTGGCGCCTGCAGATTGCTCTTTCAAGTGAAATATAGTCAGCAACCGGTCTGAAGTGAGTGCGCCAAAGAATAAGCTTTGTTTGCTTTCGCGGTTGTAGATGAGCTGGCTTCCAAAAGCACGGTGCATTCCCTTTCGGCCATCGCCCAGGTCGCGAATCGCGAGCTGGGGCCTGTCCTCACTATAGCTATCGGACAGGATGCGATCCGCGGAAGCCGGACCATTCAAGTTGATGACTGGCCCATCCTTTACGTGAATACTCCGGATCGCCTGTACAGTGATCGTTCGACCAGCAGTGTTAAACACCTTGACTTCGAGATCACCCCACGATTGATCGTGGTACAGACGAAAGGTACAGACCAGATCAGGTACGCCTGGAAGACCGGTATGAGTTACAGTCAGCATCGGCCCTGACCCAAATTCGTCATGAAATTCAGACTGCATCGTCTTGTGTTGTGGGTATGCGGACGATCGCAGCACCTGCGAATCGACATCGGCCTCAACATCGGAACGCATAACCGTACCGGGGATCCCGGCCTGCGCGATCGTGTAGGATCCGTCGGCGTTGATTCCAACTGACAGGGTTTTTCCCTGGATTGATGCTAATCCGCGTATCCCATCATGGGAGGCTGGCTGGTCGGATTGACTTGAGTATGCTGAGCTTCCAAAGGCGGCCACGCCGGCAGCGAGAATCACGCACATATTCCATCTAAACCATTGCTTCATATAGTCTCCTTTGTTCTTTGCCGCACGCATTGCAATGGCGTATTTTTATGGCACTTTCCTGTTCGGTCTGGTCGCCTCTTCGGACCATACGATGGCATCTCGTTCACTATGTTTTGCGAGAAGACGCAAGCTTAGCCGACCTCGCCGATGCTGACTTGCCAATCTCCGAGGAGTTCGCCTGAGACAGCAACACTGTATCGAGGGCCGCCTGCTGCCTGATTTTCACCCGGTATTGAACGGCATGACTAATGCCTCGATCTACCCACTGCGATTGCTTTCGCGTCGAAAAATTCGAATACAAACGAAACCAGAAAGCACGTTTCGCTATATTATGCATCGGGTACTTTCGTGTCAATGATAAACTCCCCGCCACCTCTGTCATGTTAACGATGGGCTGGCTGTCCTGATCGCATGCGCCCTTAAGAGTGGCCTGCACAACCCTTCTATGCGGAACTTTCAAGTCTTTTTCAAATATTCGAAGAAACGAAAGGCTTGACGGTTACGTAATGCGAATATATTCTTTCGTAGGGCTTCACATTGGATCTATTAATGGGTTGAGCAATTTTTCCCGCTCATGGAAGTCGCCCGAACGTGGAATGGAGTCTAGATGTCACACGAGAACAGAGTGCATGCGGAAGCTGGCCCTCACACCGCGCCTCAATTTACCTTGCCGGAAATCCTCCGTCAGCCTCTGCTCTGGCCGGGCACTCTGGAAAGAGTTCATTTCGCATCGCAGCAAATGCAACTGACAGCCAAGCTTCAAAATGCTCGTGTCCTGCTGACGGGGGCGGGAACGTCGGCCTACGCAGCCACAGCTATAGCTACCGCGTGGCCGCGGGCATGTGCCGTTCCTACCACCGACTTGCTGGTCGATGCGGAACGATACCTGGTGGATGTAGACGCGGTGATTTCTCTGGCCCGGTCCGGCGATAGTCCGGAAAGCACTGCGGTTGTCGAACGCGTTCGTGCGCTCCGGCCTGACATTCTGCAGTTGGCAATCGTCTGTAATGAAGACGGCGCTTTGTCTCGCTCCAGTCTCGATGGGGTCATTGCCCTTGATCCGCGCACCAATGACCAAGGTCTCGTGATGACCGGTTCGTTTTCCAATCTGGTGTTGGCCGGACTGGTACTGGCTCAGCCGGACGCGGTCGCGTCCACCGTGGACGAGTTTAGCGCGCGCACGACTGCATTGTTGCCCGGCATCGATCAAGCATGCCGGCGCGTGGCGAATTCCACCCATGACCGGATCGTAATCCTGTCTTCTTCCCCCTTGCTGGGCTGGGCGCGTGAAGCTGGACTCAAGACACTCGAAATGACGGCTGGCCACTTCCCAGTCGTCACGGAGACGCATCTGGGGCTGCGGCATGGCCCTATGTCTTTCGTTAAATCCGACACGCTGGTCCTGTGCCTGTTATCCAGCGATCCAGTGCGACGCCTTTATGAAGAAGATTTGATCTGTGAGCTTCGTGCAAAAAACCTCGGATACTTAGTCGGCATTGTTGACCCAGCCGATTCGAAAGGTTTATTCGACGAAGTCATTCCTGCCGTGGCTCCGCAGTTAACAGATGCTCTGCGTACGCCCTATGAGATTTTGGGCCCGCAGTTGATCGGATATCACTTAAGTCTGCGGATCGGATTAAATCCCGATAACCCCAGCCCCAACGGTGTAATCAACCGGGTAGTTCAGGGCGTCAGAATTCATCCGGCTCATCCGTTGGATACTGTGAGTTCAAGCAAGTAGCAGAATCTTCGTATCTGTATGGCAAGCGAACGATGGGCCGCGAACATCGCAGTTGTGGATACAGCCTTACCGCCGGGGTGATTTCTATCTATTGTCACTGAGGCTTTGAGAGTCTGGCAGCAACAAGTGTAGTTTTCCAGAGCGATCTATTCTCGTACCGGCTCCTACAGCTTGTTTGTAGCAGCCGGCGTTGAACGTTAAAGCTCTACGGGGTCGCAACAGAAGAGGAGCCATAATTGACGGAAGAAATTGTCCATGCGAAGTACTACCAAATCGAGAGTATGAAGGTAGAAGTCCATCCCACCAGTCAAGCAGCGGGCTCCGCTGCTGCGCGAGCTGCGGCTAATGCTTTGATCGAGTTGGCAAACACTCATGACTCGATAGGAGTAATTTTCGCTACGGGAGCTTCGCAGATAGAGACTCTCAGAGAGCTTACCGGCATAGCAGATCTTCCCTGGAACAAAATTCGCGGCTTCCACATGGATGAATATGTTGGTATCGCTGCGGATCATCCGGCTTCATTCCGCCGCTATCTTCGCGAGCGATTGACAGAGAAAGTGAAAATGAAAACTTTCTTTGAGATCGATGGAAACACGGAGGACCCTGAAAGGACTGGCCGCGAGTATGCTGACGCGATCCGTTCTGCCGATCCGCGACTGTGTCTCCTCGGTATCGGAGAAAACGGCCACCTGGCCTTCAACGACCCCCCAATAGCGGACTTTACCGATCCTCTGGATGCGAAGATCGTTCAACTTGACGCAGCATGCCGGCAGCAGCAAACGGCGGAAGGCTGGTTTAGCAGCGTTGAGCAGGTACCTGAATCTGCGATTACGCTTACAATTCCTGCGTTGTTACGTGTGCCCAGGCTGATCGTATCTGTGCCGGGAAGACGCAAGGCGAAGATCGTTCGGCGTGCATTCACAGAACGAATCTCCACAGCCTGTCCTGCGACGATCCTCCGCACTCATCCAGATGCAACCGTCTATTTGGACTTGGAATCTGCGGATGAGCTAAGCGGGGTTCTGGTTTCCCAATGAACATGTAACAAGCAGCTGGTAGCAGCCAACGCATGCAACGACGACTGTGGAAAGAATAGGGAGTCTTATGACAGACGAGCCGATTTCCGGAACCGATCGTAGAACATTCATGAAGCAGGCCGCAGGCACAGCGCTCGCGGCTGGAATGACTGCACGCTCCTATGCGCGGGTACTGGGCGCCAATGATCGCATCCGGATAGCTCAACTCGGTTGCGGCGATCGCAGTGAAGGGCATGTGCATATGGTCTCGCTTGCTGCCAGGCAGATGCCGGTGGAAGTGGTTGCGGTCTGCGATATCTGGAGCCTCGCGCGAGAACATCGAGCTGCCCAGGTGAAGCGCGCCTTCAACCAGCAGCCGCAGAGCTTTAAGTACTCTGAAGAGATGCTGGCGCTCAAGGATATCGATGGCGTGATGATCGCCACGGGCGATTTTCAACACGCCAAGTTGTGTGCCGAGGTGGTGCGCGCTGGAAAGGACTGCTATGTCGAGAAGCCCTTTGCCAACGTGCTCTCCGAGGCCATTGAGACTCGCGACCTTGTGAAGCAGTCCAAACAGATTGTCCAGATGGGGACGCAACACCGCAGCCAGCCCTATCCCCTCGCGGTGCGAGACATCATTCGTTCCGGACGAATCGGCAATATTGTCCATATCGAACAAGAATGGAATGTCAATGAAGAGCGATGGAGATTCACTCCGATGGACACAGGCGTCAGCAAGGAAAGGCTGATGGACATCCACATGGAGTGGAAGCAATGGCTTAATGGCCAAGCCTCGAAACTACGAGAAGAAGACACTGACTGGAAGCGGTGGCTGCTGGGGAAGCCAGATCGTCCGTTTGACCCTCATGTGTATCTCCAATTCAGGCTTTATAAGGACTTCTCCTCGGGCATCTTCGATCAGTGGCTCAGTCACGGCTGCGACATGGTGCATCTTTGGACAGATGAGGCCTATCCGGAAAGTGTTGTTGCCAACGGAGGCGTATTCACCTGGAAAGACGGACGGGACAATCCCGATACCTGCGTCACGGCCATCGTCTATCCGAAAGGATTTCTCTATACCTATAAAACAATCTTCGGCAACAGTTACCGGAGCTTTTCCAGAATTCACGGACGCGACGGCACCATCGAGAATTATGGCGGCGAGGGCGCTTCCCTCTTTACGGTCACCCGCGAAGGGGGAAGGCATGAATACGATCCGTTCGATTCAGGACCGGTCTACACAAAACTCCCCATCGTAGGACCCGCGCAAGACGGTGAGGAGATCGTGCATGTCCCAGGGGCGCCTGTGCCTAGCTCAACTGGCCCGGACGACGACGATGTAGGTCATCTGGTGAACTGGCTCCAGTCGATGCAAACGCGCACGCAGCCAAATGCCACCGTCGATCATGGCTTCTCGCATGCGCTGGTGTGCATCATGGCAGCCCAGTCCTATTGGAGCGGCAAAAAACTGTACTGGGATCCGCACAACGAACAGATCGTCGATCATCCGGTCGGAAATAGCGCTGCCTGAAAAAACTGACGGAATAGCGAGATGCGATGAAGCCACTGAATGCCACGCAGCTAATGGAGTCATCGAGCAAGCCTCGCGGGGTGGGACGGGTCAGATGGTGGATCGTCTGGACACTGTTTTTCTCCACCGTCACCAACTACATCAGCCGTCAGACATTCTCCGTTTTAGCGCCACTGATTTCAGCTCAATATCATCTGACGCACACTGACCTGGCTAAAATCCTTGGTGCGTTTCAGATCTCGTATGCAGTCACCTGGCTGCTAGGCGGCATCTTTCTTGACGCCGTAGGGACGCGTCTCGGGTTGGCACTGGCTGTCGTCTTCTGGTCCGTCATCAATATCCTCACTGGATTCGCCTCGTCGGTCTTCGGCTTTGCATCTTTTCGGTTTCTCCTTGGAATTGGAGAAGGCTTTAACTGGCCCGGAGCCAGCAAGGCGGTTGCCGAGTGGTTTCCCAGCCAGGAACGCAGTCTCGCTGTGGCCATCTTCGATAGTGGCTCTAGCGTGGGCGGGGCCATCGCGGCAATGGCAATCCCATTGATCGCTCTGGCTTTTGGTTGGCGGTCCGCTTTCGTCTTTTCAGGGCTGCTCGGCTTTGTCTGGCTGCTGGTGTGGTTGCGCGTCTATCATCCCCTGGATCGCCATCCGCGAGTGACGTCGGAGGAGGCTTCGTATATTCGCTCCGGCCAGGAGGTGCCTGGTGTCTCCGCGGAGCGTGGCCCCCGGCGCTGGCTTCAGCTTGCCCGAGATCGAAATGTATGGGGCATCGTCCTTGGCCGCGCACTGACTGATCCCATCTGGTGGTTCTATGTTTTCTGGCTGCCCCAATACTTGAGCGATGCACGCGGATTCAGCCTGAAGCGCATTGCCCTTTTTGCGTGGATGCCCTTTATCGCCGCTGATATCGGCAACTTCACAGGAGGCCTGATCTCCGGCTATTGCATTCGCCGAGGTGTCTCCGTGGTGAAAGCCCGCACATGGGTCTGCGCCATCAGCTGCCTCCCGATTCTCGCTGGTATTCCCGCCGCAGGCATGCACAATGTTTATGCTGCAATGGGATTGATTTGTTTTGCCCTGTGGGGTTACGCGAGTTGGTCTACGATGGGCCTCACTTTGCCCGCCGACCTGTTCCCGCAGGATGTTGTGGCAACCGTTACAGGACTCAGTGGACTGGCTGCAGGCCTGGTCGGCGCAATCTTCACCATTGCTGTTGGAATTCTGGTGGATCGCTTTTCTTACGCTCCCGCTTTTCTGGTCGCGGGGTTGATGCCCCTATTCGCCACCGCTTTCCTGTTTCTCTTGATCCGCCAGCCCATCAAGTCTTCGACAGCACAGGCTTGAGGGAGCCTCCTTTTTGCATGCATGAGTCATTGAGCGCGATCTCTTGTGTGAGTTAGCCCCGCTTTTGCTCTTCCGTTTCCCGCATTTCTGTTTCATGGGATCTCTGGCTTCGCGTATTTCTTGGACCTTCGCTTATGCTTTGTCCCCGGAACGAGTCGTTGCGGAGACAGTTCGCCGTTTTCCCTCTTTGAGCCGTTAGAGATACCTGGCACATTTGCGACGCCGCCACTGCGGCTCCCCGCTTTGGAGCCGGCGACAAAGGCCGGGAGTGAATGCTGACTGTCCAGGTCTGGGGACGGAACCGCCGAAGGTCGAGAGTTAGGATAGAGAACTTCAGCCAGAATTGCTTTCACTTTGCTAGCGGCTCTGAATTTCAGTACCTACGGGTGGTGAAGCAAAGTCAGACATTGCCTATCGGGTTGCCGGGCGTTTCTTCAGGCCCGATGCGGCGTTCTTTTCGTCTTCTTTGCTCTTTTTAGCCGAATACTTCTCTTTACTGGTCTTTGGAGCTTTCTCCTCTTCCTCTGGCTGATACGAGGCCTCCTTGAAGATCGGCTTCGCAGCTGCTTTGATTTTCCTAGCTGCCGTGAGCTCCTCATTCAAACTTACTGTGAGCAGGGCGGTCACATCCGACATTCTCAATGTGTTGGACATGTCGATAGCGGCTTCATAGCCGGCGATCTCGTAATGCTCCGTCCTGAGTGCAGCGCCGATTATTCCGGAGTCGAATGACGGACCTTGCTCATCTTTTTCAAGTGCATCAGCACCTTCCTCAATGACCCCTTCCATACCGTTACAGTGCTCCCCAGGTCGGCTTCTCGCCGAGAAGCTGGAAGACTTGCTTCAGACGCAGGACCTGCTCCTTTGTCTCATCTAGATGAGACACAAACAACGATTTTAAGTCTTGGTTCTTTGCACCTTTGGCAAGTTTTGGAAGTGCCTTTCCAAGCTGATTTTCTGCGCTGTACATATCCCGCAATTCATCGATCAACACATCTTTGAGTGCCATCTTTCGCGTCTTTCGGTTGGTTTCCTGTCACAGGAGCTAGTGTCTTGGATGAGGGCAGGACAAGAACCATTCATGGTTCTCATCCCGCTATCACGAGTTTCAGGCACATCATGGACCAGTGTCGACGTCAGCCCATGCTCTAAGGCCTGCCGGGCCCAAATTGGAATGAGCGGCAGGCAGGCCCTGTATCTTCGTTGATTATTTGTGAGAAGCAATGGCTCGATCTGTCAAATCACTGTCAAGCGCAGACGCAGACTTCGTTTCAATGCCTCTCTCCGACGACAAGTCACCAAAGGTTGCGCGTCCACCGGACGTATCCGATGTGGCTTCGCCGGATGAAGCGATGTCCTTTGCGCCAGTCGTCTTTAGAACTTCCTTCGCGCGCGAAATCTCATCCGAAGTATCACAGTGGACTGACAGCAATGTGCCGCCGTCCTTGACTGCGCCTTCAAAACGCTTGGCCTCATACTCGGGAATGCCCATACCTACAAGCGCCCCCACAATGCCGCCGACTGTACTCCCAACGCCTAATCCAGCAAGTGCTGCCATAATCGGGCCGGCTGCGATCAGAGGTCCAACACCTGGAATGGCGAGTGCGCCGATACCGGCTAGGAGACCGAGCGTTCCACCAACCACGCCGCCCGTTGCGACGCCGGTGGTCGCCCCTTCAGGCGCTTTGGTTTTCTTTTCATGCGCGAAAGCCTTCGTGCTTTCATCGTCAGGCAACAAAACCGATATATCCGAGTTTGAAAAGCCGGCTGCTATTAACCTATCGACAGCCTGTTCGGCGGAAGCAGCCGAAGGATAGATTCCAAATACTGCTGTGTTTTTCGATGCCATGAGTGAGGACTCCTTCGTCATTGAAAACGTAGTTAGTAGTGCGTGAGTTTACTGCTGGACAGTAAGCTGATCGATTACCTTGCCAGGGGAAGCAACACTTTCGGCATCGCTCTTGACCTTTTGCTTCTCGTCGTCGGACTTGACGGGTCCTTTGAGAGTGACTGTTCCCTCGTGCACGATGATTTTGACGTTATGTGCGTACGTGGATAGATCCTTGTCGGCAATAATGGCTTTTCGAACATTGGCAGCCATCGTCCTGTCTGCCTTAGCGTCGGGTTGGTTGTCGGCAGTCGTACCTTGCTTTTTGTTTTGAGCTGAGTTGTCGGGCTTCGGGGCAGGTTCCTGGGCTCGTGCCGCAGGGGAGAACAAAATGCAACTTGCTAGTGCAATTGTTAAAGACGTTTGAAGCACATTCACTGATTTCTTCATATTGTCCTTGATTGGTCTGGCTTGGCTATGTGAGTGAAATTGATAGACGTTAGGATGTCGTTTCGTTGCGCTATGACAACTCGCTTTTCTCGGTGGCATCCAACGGGGGTTTGCCTTCGGGGGATTAAACAACAATGATTTGATGCTTGATCGAGAGGACGCTCGAAGGCGGATCTATTTGTCTTTTCAATGTGGTCCCAACAGCTCAGTCAGCCGAGAAGATGTCCCCGGTTGAGTAATTCTGGGGCCATCGGAACGGTTAGGTTATCTAATCGAAATGATCGATTTATAACTTCGATTTTGATTTGCTTCATTGTTACTACGCAATTCGCGAGTTGCGTTCACAATGTTTTGTTGTGCCCTGAGTTTCCTGCATCCAAGCTTCTGTAGGAGATTCGTTCGATGAAAGCTAAATGGCTACTGGGTCTCGGACTGAGCGGCGCGATAGTCCTGGGAGGGTGCCGCAAAACGAATTATGTAGACAAGGCCGCTTTCAAATCGGCGATTAACCGCTACTACAGCACACGCCAGGATTGCTTATGGCCGAGTCCTGTCAAATTCCCGGTACAAGTAGACACCTCGAGCTATGAGCAGACCAAGGGCTATGATGCTTTGACCGACGCCGGCTTTCTGATTAGAAAGGCGGCGGAAAAGAAACGATTCCTGATCGGATCTAAGCAGGTCACGGACTATGACCTCTCGGAGAAGGGCCGCTCAAACTGGACGGCAGAGCAGACCCAGCCGGGATATGGAAACTTCTGCTTCGGCCATCCCGAAGTGACGACTATAGATGGCTTCACACCAACTGACGTTGCGGATGCTGCTCAATATACCGTGAGCCATCACTACGACGTTGCAAGTGTTCCTGGTTGGGCCTCGACCGTTGAAATGAAGACAGCATTTCCAAAAGTGGCAATCGATACGTCCGGCCAGCAGACAGCGATTGCGACTCTGGTGAAATCAAACGGTGGATGGCAAGTCAATAGTGTTACGTCGGCTGATGGAGTCGCAATACCATAGTAATTCTCTCAGGAGATTTTCATGTCTATACGGCCTTGGTTTCTCGCTACGGTGAGCTTGGGTTTCGCGGCAATCCTTTTACTGATGCGGGGCAAATCACCGTTTCTTGTGGGTGTCAATATTTTGGGTCACCCGACTAACTCCACAACACCTAAAAGAAAGCGCCCTGCCGGCCGGATGATCCGCGTACAGGACAGACTCACAAAACCGATCTCCGCAAGCGATCTCCTCACGGAAGAGATCACTAATTCAACCAAGGTCCAACAGACAAAGAGCAAAGCCAATCGAATGCGGCGAACTCCGCGAGTGAAACCACTCGTGTAAATATGTGTGGCACAAAACAATTCGGAAGGCTGTGTGGTGAAGCCAACCTGCGACTTCGAATAACAGAAAAACCATACAGGGACAATCATGCCCCGCGAGAGTTTCTTTGCCGTACTATCTAGAATTAACCTCAAAATTATCCCGCACCTCCCATTCGGCAATTGGCGCACTCGCATCCTTCAGCCTGTACATTTTTGCTGAAAGAGAATTCCCGCGCAGGACAAACTCGACGAAGTGATAGTTGGGGAAATCCTTGTTCTGAAATAAGTCATCCGGGGTACGCTCAACGTCGACTGGGGATGCGGCGCCACCCCCCGATACCAGGTAGGTTACGTCACCCCGAAGGAATCGTTCATAGTTATGAATGTGGCCTCCAATCACAACGATTTTTGCCTTAATTGTGGGTGCAAGCGACTCGATATCATCGCGCAACACGATCTCATTCGGTCGTGGATTGTGACTGACATTTATCCTTGTTTGAACGTCCGCAACCGGCGGATGATGCAGGTTAATAAATACGAATTTCGTCGACTTCGGTAGATGTTTAAGCTGATCGTTGAGCCAGGTCAACTGATCACTTCCTTGAGCAAGCGACGTGTCGCTGTCGAGCGCGATCGTATACAGCGACTTGCCAAGCTCGACGGAATACCAGCGTCGGTTGCGCATCTCTGGAAAGGCGTTCCACCAATGCTCCAGAGCCTGCTGCGGATCGCCGTGAAACTCATGGTTGCCTAGCGCCGGATAGACATGCAGATGCTTGCTGCGCCATATCTCCGTTTCTGATCGGTATACCTCATAGTCGTTCACCACGTCGCCACTGTAAGGTACGTCACCATTCATTAGGATCGCGGTTGGATGTTGCTCGGCGATTTTATTCACCAGCATTTTTCGGGCACGCGGGTTGGTCACCTTGGTATTTGTAGGATCTGTAAATCTCTGATCTCCGTATGTAATCACCGATGGATGATCGCCGACCTCCGTCTGTGCGACGCGAAAGCTAGGGCCAGGCTTGCTGGTAAGTGAAGAGGTAGGCAGGTCTTCTGGCCTCGGACCCTTTTCCTTCGACTCTTTGTCCTGCCCTGGAAGGATTGTGCTTGCCGCCAACACCATTAGTGCTATTCGATGATCGATTCTCAACTGCGTTCCTCCTGAGGTATTCCATCGTGAATGTCGATATAGCCTGAACGACTGATGGTTGCGGTCCAGCCTCTGGTACTCCACGAAGCAGTCTCATTGGTCTCCAACTTAACGTTTAAGCTGGGGTGAAACTACTGATCATCTAGAAGATCCCGGTCAGTATCGCGTGCAACAACGGCTGTTGGCGCCGACAGGTTCACGCAACTGCAATTAGGCGGCACTGTCCATCTTTTTGGACTCCGCGATGAATAGTCATCTTCATAAACTACCTCGCGGTTCTGCAAGCATCTGCTATCCGGGATGTATGTTTATCAAGCTTGAGCTCTACTCGTGATGAAAGTTCCAACGAAGGCCGCCAGCATAGGTCGGGTGGTAGTACTCGCGCTGGACAACATATTGAGGACTGCCGTTGTAGAAGCCGAAGACTTCGTTGTTCAAGTTGAGTCCGTAGGCGTACACCTGGAGGCCGAACGGCAGGTTGTAACTGGCTTGGGTGTCGAACTGATAATGAGAATAGAGATAGTTGTCGCCGGCCGGCCCTTTGATGCCCACCGAATCGGCGCCATCAGTCCATTGATACTGATAGATCATGGCATCATCAAAGGTCATACCAATGCGCATGGAAAAGTGTTTGGTGTCATAGGTGGGGCTGATGTTCCAGGTGTTGGGAGCATCGCGCAGCAGTGCCGGTTGATCGGAGCGCCCCGGCAGGTCGCGCGCTTTGGAGCTAGTGTGGCTGTAATTGGCTGAGATCCCAAGACCGCTCATGACGCTAGGCAGATAAGCGAGCCGTTGTTGAAAAGACACCTCGAATCCTTGCACATAAGCGCTGCCGGCATTGATTGGTTGCGTCACCAGCACGTTCGTCCCGGGCGGAACATGAGGGAAGTTCTGGGTTGAGTAGAACTGCTCGTACACAATAGGATCCGTAAGGTCTTTGTAAAAGTAGCCTGCTTGGAATAGACCCGTGTGCGGAAAAGTGCGTTCGTAGAGGATGTCGTAATCGTTGGCCTTCTCTGCTTTGAGCGCAGGGTTGCCGATGCTGATCGTGACCGGAGTCTGGTCCAACGTGGGCTGGCTTACAGCTGCAGAGATATCCTGTGGGTCAGGGCGAGCAACGCCGCGTCCATAGACCAACCGCAGATCGGAGTCCTTGTCCAAAGCAAATCGCAGAGACGCACTTGGCAGCACGTTTGTGTAATCTCCACCTGCTTTATACGAGAGCGTCCCAGCGGTTTCATCGAAGCTAAGAGTGTCTACATGTGTAGCCTCTACGCGCAGGCCGGCGACCAAACGGACGCGGCTGGCAAGCTCGATGGTGTTCATGACATAGCCTGCGGGGATCCGTTCGATCAAGTCGTAGTTGTTGGAGTTCGCGCCGGGTCCGCCGGTGAGTTCAAAAGCACCAGTCGTCAGAGCGTAGACTTTCGCCTTAGCGTAATCGGTGACGGTAGGATACTTGCCATAAGTGCCATCGTAGTAATCGGAGTCGGAGAAAGTGCTCGTCCATTCGGGGTGATTGCGAACTTGATCCGAATGTCCTGTCTGGTCAGCCGCAAGATAGGCTTCGTTATAAGTGTTGTCATACTTGTGAGCGTTACGAATCTTGGCGCCAAACTCGATCGTTCCGAAGTGTGTGCTTAAGTGATATTGACGTGCGTAGGAGCCTGAGGCTTGCAAATTCAGCTGGACGCTCTGACCAAAGGTCGGAGGGTCATATTCGATAAGGCCATAGTTGTTTATGTCGAAAGCATTGTCGGCGGTTGCAGTATTTGGACCGATACAGCCGGTCCAGCCCGGACGATTAACACTGACCCCGGGAACGTTTGTACATTGAGCGTCCGGGTTGCCGATCCATTGGTAGCTTGCTCCGCCACTGCCGCTCAGCGAGCGGGAGCGAGAGACCGAAGCAGACCAGAGAATTATGTTGTTGCTGAAAACATGGTGGCCTTGCAGAGCGAGACTGCCGATGGCCATGTTGGGCCGGCGCCAATCCTGGCTGTACTGCGGTTGAGACCCATCGTTCATGGAGAAGACCCACTTGTTACCCCAGTTGCGAAAGGTAGAGAAAAGAGTACGCAGAGAGATGTCGGAGCCCTCACTCAGTTTGTAATCCGCACTTCCAGTTGCACCCCAGCGAGTACGGTTGTAAACGTAGTCGCGGAAATCCATACTGTCGTAGTGAGGGGTGAGGCTACCAACCGTAGGGACGGGCTCGAGATCGTTGATGCCCCTGCCGTTGTAGTCGTAAATACCGCCAATCAAAATGCCAAGCTTTTTGTCATCGAGAAACCTGCGACCGATCGTGCCACCTGCCTGTTGGACTGTCCGACCGCCGATGATTGGCGTATGGCCAGCGATGCCGTAGAGGGTTATTGTCGGCGTGTCTGTAGCAGTCTTGGTGACCAGATTGACCGAACCGCCGATGCCATCGGCATCGATGTTCGCTTGCAGCGTCTTGTTGATCTCAACGGAGTCGACGAGGTCTGATGCGATGGTATCGAGCTTGATCTGCCGGACGCCCGACTCGGGAGATGGGATGGTGACACCATCGACCATGGTGTTGCTCAGACGGGGCTCGGTCCCACGGATCTGCACATACTTACCTTCTCCCTCATCGCGCTCAATGGTGACGGATGCCATTCGTCCGAGCGCATCGGCGATGTTGGCATTAGGAAGTGAGACGATGACATCGGCAGGCAAGACCTGGAGGATATTCTCGGCAGCCAGGGTGCGGTTGATCGCTTCGGCCTCGCCAAACACCCGATCAGCAGTCACTACCACCGAATCCTTGGCAGAAGCTATTTTGAGGACAACCTCTATCTGCGCAGTCTGACCTGATGCCACTGTGATGCTTCCACTGTAGGGGGCAAAACCGACGTAGGTGACGTTGACGGTGTAAGTGCCCGAGGGAACTTCGGTGAGCGTGAATCGGCCTTGACCGTCACTCGTAACCGGTCTGACAGAAGGCTGTAGTTCTATCTTGGCTCCCTGGAGGACAGCACCCGCAGAGTCTTTTACGGTGCCGCTAACGACACCTTTGCTGGATTGAGAGGATGCTGAGACAGAAACAAATAGACAGAGCAATAGCGTTAAAAAGTATTTCGAAAGATTTTGCATGGCACTCCTGTTTCCGAGTTGTTCGGAAGTAACAGAGGATCGCAAGTCATTGCCGTGACTTTGACCGAATTGATAACTTGCACTCAAAGCATATTGAGAACAGCGGAATATGACCGCTGCCCGCAAACATCGCTGGATCTTATACTTGGTCCACAGATCGATTACATTGGCATCTCCATTAAGGAAACCTTAAGGAAGGGCCCATGTAACAGGCTCTTAACCAAGAGCCGCTCCAAAATTAATAGTCGAATAAAGATTCTGAAGGCCTGCTTACCTCTCATAGGGCCCCGCAGATTGAGCCGGTGAGAATTGCCAACCTCAAATGAAAGGCGCGGAACCCAAAAGGAACTGCGCCTTTCGTTGCCGACTATCTGTTGTTATCGGCGATCTTTAAAGGTGACATCGGGTAAAACAGTTGTTCACACAAAGCAAACCTATTCCAGGTGAATCATTGTGAATTCTTATCGTTGCCAATCTGTCTTAAGGCTGGCTTAAGGCTTGGCGTTTACGGTCAGGTGATGTTAGTTAGGAGTATTGCAATGCGAGCCTGTCAAACGATTATCTGTGCTCTCACACTCACCACGTCGGTGCTTGGCGGCTGCGTAGCCTCTGCCTATGCTGAATCGCAATGGCATATCGAAAAAACTATCCAGATCGGCGGACCTGGCGGCATGGATTACATCACGGTAGACTCCGTCACCCACCGTCTTTACGTTCCACGCACCACCCATACGCTGGTCATCGACGCGACCACCGGAAAGACAATTGCTGATATTGCAGGGCAGAAGAATGCACACGGCGTAGCCATTGTTCCCAAAGTCCATCGCGGCTTCATTACAGATGGAGGTGGAAATGGCGCCGTTGTGATATTCGATCTTAATACCAATGCAATTCTTGGGACATTGACCGCGGTACCAGACGCCGATGGCATCATCTACGATCCCAGTTCGGATCAGATCCTCATCAGCGCGGGAGACAGCAACAGCCTCATCACTATCAAGCCAGACGTCGATGTGAAATCAGGACAAATTGAAGCGCCTATTCAACTCGGCGGAGCACCCGAGTTCTTAGCCGCTGATGGGGCTGGCAAGGTCTACGTCAATCTGGAAGACAAAGATAACGTCGCCGTGGTCGATCTCAAAGCGCGGAAGGTAATTGCTCACTGGCCAGTCGCGCCCGGCGGAGCACCAGTGGGCCTATCCATCGACACCAAGACACATCGGCTTTTCATAGGCTGTCGCAAGCCTGCCAAGATGATCGTCATGAGTACCGAAACCGGCAAAGTCGTTGCAACACTGCCTATCGGGACTGGGGTCGACGCAACTAAGTTCGAAGCCGGTGAAGCCTTTGCCAGTTGCGGAGAGGGTACCCTCGTCGTTGTTAAGAAATCACCTGTCGGGACGTATGAGGTAGCCCAGAATTTGGCAACGGCACGAGTAGCAAAGACAATGGGAATTGATACCAGCACTCACAAAATATATCTACCAACAGCTGATTTCGAAGATCCGAAACCGGGAGCAAAAGGTAGACCGCCAGCAAAAGCTGACACCTTCAAGATTCTCGTAGTCTCGCGGTAAAGCCGAGCGTCTTCATTGCTCCTGCTTCATGCAAAGTTGCTTCGTTTTTTCATGAGAACAGGAGGGATCTCAGGCACTGAACCCTGAGTTCTCTCTCTACTGCAACACGCGAATACTCCAGGTTGATAAATCTCAGCAGAAAATTTGGGTTGGCTCTAAACAAGCCCAACGGAAACATTTTCATATCGAATATGCAAGATGCATTTACCGCTTGATGGTACCAGCGGGTACCCCATCTGATCAGCAGATATATCCGGATCCAGACAGGGAGACTCTCTCAATGCAGAACTACAACTTCCTACCGGGTACGATCATCAACACTCTGGATGGCGGCCTCTCGGCAGCTTTCTCTCCCAGTGATGATGCGGTTCTTGTGCTCGGAGTCGCCGGACAAAGCGTTGCCAACACTCCATTTCAGGTCTCTGATCTGAGCAAGGCCGCCCAGACCTTCGGATATTCCGGATCCCTGTTCTGCCAACTGGCCGAAGTTGCTTCCTATTCGGACAACGTGATCGCGTACCGTATTGGAACCTCCCCCATGCAGCTGGTCGGAGTGGGACTGGATGCAACCGGTGGAGCTACAACTCCTGGCTTCACCATCACATTCGGTGATGTCTCTGCCAACGATGCTTCACGCTCAACCTGGGCCTGCGTTATGAGATGTCGACCGTGCCCACCGAAGCTGCCGCGAAGCTGTCTGCGCTGCGAAATCTATCGGATGCCTCACCGCATCTTGGAGACCCCTTCTTTCAGAATCCGACCCTCGCCAACTTCGAGCCGCGCGTGGGCTTTGCCTGGTATCCGATCCAAAGCGGGAAAACGGTTCTGCGGGGCGCCGTGGGCTTCTACGATGTGCTGCCGCTCCCATACGAATTCATACTGCCTGCCACATCGGCGGCGCCATTCACGGAGTTTGGAACGGTCAGTGGCAAAAAGCTTCCAGCGGGTTCCTTCTACAAGGGAGCCGAATCGCTGCTCGGCCTGAAGGCGCTGCGCGTGACGTATGTTCAACCCAACCCGAAAAGAAACTACGTGATGCAGTGGAACCTCAATATCGAACAGGAGATTACCAAGAGTCTGAGCGGGATTGTCGCGTACGTGGGCTCGCGCGGAGTCCATCAACCTTACTACTCGAACCAATTCGATATTGTAATGCCCACCCTGACTACGGACGGCTACATCTGGCCTTCGCCCATTGGCAGCGGGACTCGAATCAACACCAACTACGGATCGATCCGCGGCTTGCTATGGAACGGGAGTTCGTCCTATCACGGCCTCGAGGTTGGAATTCATGAACGGCTCGGATCTTCGCTGCAGTTCCAGTCCTCCTTTACATGGAGCAAGAGCATCGACAACACCTCGTCCAGTCTGGCTCCCGATGCATTCGGCAACTCGGTTTCGACCTTGCCCTTCTTCGATACCAAGCTCAGCCGCGGTCTTTCCGACTTCAACGTGGGGAAGGCTCTGGTGATGAATGGCGTGTGGCAGATTCCGCATGCCAAGGTGCCCTACACCGCGAGCCTGATCGCAAACGGTTGGGAGTTGAGCGGGATTTTCAGGGCCAGCGACGGGGTGCCGTTCACAGCCACTTTCGGTTCCAATGGCGATCCGATGGGCAGTGGCGGATTGCAAGACTATCCTGACCGCCTCAGCGACCCCGGTTGCCGGACTCTAACGAATCCCGGTCATCCCAACAATTACGTCAAGACCAATTGTTTTTCGGTGCCCACCGCGAGCCCCGCAGTCTTGCCTATGTGCGACCCGAGCTTTGGGTCCGGAAACCAATGCTTCAATCTGCTCGGCAATGCCGGACGCAACATCCTCATCGGCCCGGGCGTGACCAACCTCGACGCTTCGATCTTGAAGAACTTTCCCTTGGCCAAGAGCGCCGAGCGGATGAACGTGCAGTTTCACTTGGATTTGTTCAATCTGCTCAACCATCCCAATTTTGCATTGCCCGGCGATCTCGACATCTTCGATTCGACTGGAGCGCCCACAGGAGACGCGGGAGTGATCACTGCCACGAACACACCGTCGCGCGAAATGCAGTTTGGCATCAAGGTCAACTGGTAATGAAAACCTATCGACCAACGGCGTAAATGAACAGGATCTGTCGTAGGCCGGAAGCAACGGAAGGTGCGCACTACGTGGACCATAACCGGGGTTGAGATGAATCTGGCCCTTGCATTCGATGAAGCCGATCAGTGGTTGCGGCTCTACCATCGGCGAAGGAGTCGACGATGTGACGTATGATCCGGCGAACAAACGCATCTCCGGCCCACCGGCGGAGGCGAGGGACTATTGAGCATTTATCGCGGGTGGATCCCGACCACTATGTCTTGGAGGCTAGCATTGCCACAGGACCGGGTGGGAAGAGCGGCATTTATGCTCCCCCCTTTCGCTACTACGTTGGCGCTTCGCAACACGGAAAAATAGATGATCAAATTCTGGTATACGGTATCCGGCAATATCCGGCGCGGCGCGGTCATGACTTTCCTTGGCGTATTCTCAGCCGCGCTGGCGCATGCTGCGGAACTGCACGACAAGGTCGCCGATCAGAGCGGCGCATTGGTTCCCGGGGCCACCGTGACTGCGACCTGCACAGGCGCAAAACAGGCGAAGGCCGCAACCGATTCGGTGGGGTACTTCGTTCTCCGCGATCTTCCAGCCGGCGTGTGCACGCTGATCGGGTCGTCGAAGCAACTGACAACGGCTGCTCCGATTCAGGTTGCTCTTCATGAAGGAGTCCAGACGCTGGATATCGTGCTGGTGGTGCCGATGGTAACGCAGCAGGTGACCGTATCTGACGAGGCGAACCAGTTGAGCACGGAAGGTGCCGGCAACGCCAGCGGACTCGTTCTGACCGGAAAGAGCCTCGACGCGTTATCGGACGATCCCGACAATTTGCGGCGGATCTTCAGGCCCTCGCTGGCCCATCAGCCGGCCCAAATGGCGGTGCGATCTTCATCGACGGATTTAGCGGCGGCGAGCTGCCCCCTAAAGAGTCAATCCGCGAGATTCGCATCAACCAGGACCCTTTTTCACCGGAGTACGACGCGATCGGCTACGGGCGCATCGATATCGTGACCAAGCCCGGCAGCGACCGTTATCGAGCTACGGTTGATTACAACTTGGGGAATGCGGCCTGGAATTCGCGCAATCCTTACTCCGCAACCAAGGCACCATTTCTGCTCAATGAATTCGAGGGCAACGGAGGCGGGCCGCTTGGCAGGCGCGCGTCTTTCACTCTCGATGCGCAACACAACATGGTGAACAACGGGTCGGTAGTGAACGCGCTCATCGTCGATCCTTCTTCCTACTCCATTGTCCCGTTCAACAGTGCGATCGTGACGGTGCAGAGGCTGACGAGTGTGGCGCCCCGCGTCGACTTCACACTAAACGAGAACAACACCCTCACCACGCGTTATGGCTGGACCCACGCCGACATTCAGGACGCGGGCGTCGGCGCGTTCGACCTTGCCTCGCGCGGCTTCCATACGTTTTACACCAACCAGACCGCCCAGATCGGCGAAACGGCGATCTTCGGAAAACTAGTGAATCAACTCCGCTTCCAATACTATCGAGCTGCCATCTCGCAGGATGCGAACAGCTCGAACGCCGCCACGCTGGTGCTGGGCGCGTTCAATGAGGGCGGTGCAAAAGTCGGGCGCTCGGCCGACACTCAGGACAACGAAGAATTGCAGAATTACACCTCGCTGCTGTTCGGCTCGCATTTCATCAAATTCGGCGTTCGCCTCCGTATTCAGCACGACAACAATATTTCGCCGAAGAACTTCAATGGCGCATTCACATTTGGCGGTGTACCCTTAGCGCCGGAACTCGACGCCAACAATTACCCGGTTCTCGATTCCTCCGGCCAGCCGGTCGAGATTGCCATTACTTCCATCGAGCAGTACCGCAGGACGCTGTTGTTCCAGGCCCTCGGCGATACGCCGGCGCAGATTCGCTCTCTTGGCGGCGGCGCAACGCAATTCGGCATCAGCACCGGCGTTCCGGGCGTCTCCGCCACACAGATGGATGCGGCCGTGTTCGTGGGAGATGAATGGCGTGTCCATCCAAATCTGACCGTCGGTATGGGCCTGCGTTATGAAGCGCAAACCAATCTTCATGATTGGCGGGATGTAGCTCCGCGACTGGCCATCGCCTGGGCGCCACGGATCGGCAGCGCCGGAAGAAAAGCAAACACGGTGTTGCGGGCAGGTGCAGGAGTTTTCTATGACCGATTCGCACTTGGGAATACTATTACTGCGTTGCGGTACAACGGGATCGTCCAGCAACAATATACATTTGCGAATCCCGACTTTTTTCCATCGCTTCCGTCTGCTGCGATGCTGGCGATGCAGACTGTGCAAACGGTGCAACAGGTAAGCCCGCAGGCGCGCGCGCCGTACCTCATCCAATCTGCGGTCACGCTGGAACGGCAGCTACCTGCTCACACGACCCTCGCGCTCACCTACACCAACTCCCACGGAGTGCACTTGCTGCGCTCGAACGACATCAATGCGCCGTTGCCCGGAACCTACAACCCTAACGTGCCGGACAGTGGCGTTTTTCCGCTTGGCCCCGTCGGGCCGCGGTTCCTAATGGAATCGCCGGGCATATACAACCAGAACCAGTTCATCGCCAACGTCAAGACGAGTGCTGGTTCAGCCGTTTCGCTGTTCGGCTTCTACGTTCTCAACAAGGCCATGAGCACACTGACGGAGTGACCACGTTCCCGGCCAATCCCTACAACATGTTCGGCGAATATGGTGCAGCAGCTACCGACATTCGCCAGCGCGGCACCGTCGGGGGGGCACTTAGCCTTCGCTGGAACATGCGCGTGAGTCCGTTCCTGGTCGCCCAGTCGGGAGCCCCCTTCGACATCACCACCGGAAACGATCTGTACGGGACGACGCTGCTCAACGCTCGCCCCGGCATTGCAACTGATTCCAGCAAGCCTGGGGTAGTACGTACTTCGTACGGTCTTCTCGATCCCTCTCCCTCGGCCGGTGAAGTCCTGTTGCCGCGCAACTACGGTCGTGGTCCTGCGCAGATCAACTTCAACATTCGCATCAGCAAGACAATTGGCTTTGGATCGGAGGAGGGCGGTCGATCATCGGGTGCTGCGATTTCCGGTGGAGACGTCGCCGGAACAGCCAATGCCGCCGCGGGCAGACGCATCAACGCGATTGTCGGCACGCCCAGCTCAGGACGAAGATACAACATCACTTTCTCGATTTCCGCGCGCAACGTGCTTAATCACACCAATCCGGGGCAGATCACCGGGAATATCACATCTCCTCTTTTTGGCGAGTCGAATCAAATTGGCCGCCCGCCGAACGGCGAGGGCTTCTACGAGACGGCCAACAACCGACGCATCGAAATGCAGGTCAAGTTCGCGTTCTGACGTCCTGAGCCAGAAGTACGTAAAGTCTCTGCTGTGTCGTACTGAGCGCAGATGAGCGGAATTTGCGTTCATCAAGGTCGAAGAACAAGAGTTTCAAGCCACTCGCCATCGCAGCCGGGGAGATTTGGACGCATTCGTTCTGGCGCTGATCGATAGCGGAATATCCACTCCATATGAGCTGCAGAAGATGGCCGGCCTTTCCCCGGGGGCGACCATCCCTGCTCTCAACAGACTGCTTGAGGCTAGCTTCGCGCGCCAGGGGAAGCCCGGAGTCCGCGGCCGAACAGACCACAAGACCACGGCAGCCGGTCGAAAGTTCCTGAAGAGTGCATGGCGCGTCCTCATCGACGATGGCCCTAGCGGAGATCTCGATTCCGACCTGCGTGTTGCGCTACTCGCATTATGGGCAGGTGGAGAACGCCAACTCGCAATCGAATTTCTGCGTCAATCAGCAGCCAGGAAACTGGAGAGTGTCGCCGCGTTCGAAGAGACCAAGGATCAGGAATTGGTAGCTCCTCTGGCCGTCTGGTATCGAAAGCTCAGGTCATCAGCTGTCACTGTCCAGTTGAAAGGGGAATCCGCTGCGGCTTTAGTAGTAGCTGAGGCCCTTCCGAGAAATCTTTCCGGAAAAACCCCTATGAGTAAAAGCGCAAGCAAGTTCGAAAAGTAGACAGCCTATCGCCATGCGCTAAAGGAGCTTACGCAGAGCCGTGTTCCCCTGGATTGGGCCCAGACGCAGAACAAT
>Ga0206933_1006_pt2 | contig 58545 bp, 48 predicted proteins | sample Alteio_BWOrgHeat_15_FD_152937 | JGI IMG/M metagenome (GOLD analysis project Ga0206933, IMG submission 152937) | Enriched cells from forest soil in Barre Woods Harvard Forest LTER site, Petersham, Massachusetts, United States -... | ecosystem: Environmental > Terrestrial > Soil > Temperate forest >... | reverse complement strand
AGGCGATGCGGACATTGAGTTTGGTGCCTCCCGATTGAGACGATTCAGAATCAATAGGAGTTTAACGGGCGCATTGAGTCTTTTGTCGCAGCTTTCTCTCGATCGGTGCTGTTCTACATGGAACAATCCGCTCCCACCCTTGCCGTAATGCCGGGATAAAGAGTGGCCCACTTGTCCTGATCAAACGGCTGCATCGTGTGGTGATCTTCGGCAAGTGTCTGGCGCAAACGAAAGCCAAATGCGATTTCACAGTCAGCGAGATGGCTGAGGATCTCCGCAGGCGACCATTTGCCCAGAGCAGGCGCCAACGCAAGCCTGGCGGGGCCGATGGTGTCTGCAAGCTCAGCCAAAGCAATTGGAGTGGCTGAGAGAATTTCGATAAGCGGGCGGCCATCCAGAAATCGGTTGTAGGGGTTCAGTTCGAGCATAGCGGCCTCCGACCCAAGCTTCTTTCACTAAGCAGGGCTGGCTTGAACGTATCGGACTGGATGTTAAAGGTCAACGCGCAAGAGACAGTGTCAAAGGTGGTTTGAGGCTGGAGAATTGTGCGCGGCCAGCCATCGGGCGAGGTCAGAGAGCGGAAGGGGCCGGCTGAAAAAATATCCCTGTGCGTAATTGCAGCGGTTGATGCGGAGAAACTCCAACTGCGCCTCATTTTCCACCCCCTCGGCGGTGACCTTCATGCCGAGTTCATGGCCTATTTCAATCGTCTTCTGGACCATGACGCGATCACTATCGCTGGTATGAGTTTTCTGGACAAACGACTGGTCGATCTTGATCTCATTGGCCGGAATGGTGCGAAGCTGCGTGAGCATGGAGTATCCAGTGCCGAAGTCGTCAACTGAAAGCTGCACCTTTTTCATGCGCAGACGCGCGAGGACATCAAGCGAGCTGGAGAGCTCCTTGATAATGCCTCCTTCTGTAATCTCGAGGATCACGCGCTCGGGTGCTACGCCATGAACCTCTGCCAGCGCGATAAAACGGTCAGGCAGTGAAAGATCACGCAGGGACTGGACCGAGAGGTTGATGGCGAGGGAGAGAGGCTTGTCAATTGCTGCGCTGACCTGTCTGATTTCTGAGAGACTGCGCGAAATGACGATCCAATCCAGGCGGCTGATGAGATTGCGACTTTCCAGAAGGGGAATGAAAGAGGCAGGGAAAATGAGGCCTCGGGTAGGATGCTGCCATCGCACCAGGGCTTCGACGCCAAAGACCTCTCCGGTGGCGATGTCGATTTGTGGCTGGTAGTGCACCACAAATTCTTTGCGTTCCAGCGCATTGAACAGCTCCTCCTCAGAAAAGGAAGGAGGCGCCTCACGCCGTCGGTTCTGAGCGGGATCAATGTGAACCTGCCTGTTAAGCAGTTCTTCAAGTTCAGTGAGCTGGAACGGCTTGTTGAGATGGCCGGCGATGGTTAGGCCGAGCGATTCAGCGAGCGAAAGAGCTGTCTCGACAATGCGCTTGCCGATGCCGCTCATAAGGACGATTGGCGGGGTATACTGCCGCTGGCTCAAGACGCGCAACAGCTCGATGCCATCCAATTTGGGCATGAGCAGATCGATAAAGATAAGTGAGGTCTGGGGCGTTATTGCGTCCAGGAACGCAGTGGCATCGGTCGTCGCCGTACATGAGATGCCGAGCAAATCGGCGGCCACGGCGATAACTTCGCCAATATCGTGGTCGTCGTCGATGAGTACAATACTGCGGGACGATGTCATCGAGTCCTTCTTGTGGTCACAGTCTCTGTGGTCACCAGGTTGCGACTTTCAAGTTACGCATAGTGTCGTGCAGTCAAGTTACCATACACCGCGTTCCATTTCGGAAAACATTCTTTCCTGGAATATCCCCGCGAGCACGGAGTGTCACTAACGGTATGATTTTATGAGCGGGACGACCAATCCATCCGCGATTTAGAGGCCAGCGGCGAGTTCTGCAAGCTTGGCGATGGTGTTCAGATTGCGGGCGGTGCCTGTCTTGGCTGCGGGAACAATCAGCCTCGAGTTGCCCATGCCATCGCCATAATGTATGTAGATCTCGCGCTGCCCAAGCTGCATCTGCTCGACTGTCTGGTTTTTCGCAAGCCCCAGGGCATTGGCAGGCGGCGGGTCATCAAGAAAGATTGCGAGCGTGCGGTTGGGAGCCGCATTCACAAACGGATTGTCCGCGACCACAGCAGCCATCTCCGCCGGAGTGCGAATCAGGACTCCAACCGGCTTGCCTGCATAGGCCGCGAGCTTTCCTTCCAGTAGCTTCTTAACCTGTGCTTCGGTCTTGGACGACCGGAAAACAACATTACCGCTGGCAATATAGGTTTTGACTTTAGTAAAGCCAGCCTCTTCGCAGAGAGCCTTCAGATCGGCCATGGGCAGCTTGCCGGTGCCGCCTACGTTCACTGCGCGAAGAAGAGCGATGTAAGAAGGCATGAGACTCCGGATGATCCGAGGCTATTGAAATGAAGCCTCCGCCGTCAACGCCCAACCCGGAGCGCACGCACATTTTCATCCATGAATAGCGACGAGGAAACACACCAGGGCGGTGCCTATTGCAAGAATGCGGAGGCGATGACGCGTGTCCCATCCCTTGTGCTCCTTGCGGCTCTTGTCAAACGAGGACTCAGGATCGAGACGCGCCAGACGCGAATTGATCGGAACCAGGAAAAATATCGTGAGAACGATCACAGCCAGCCAGATGACAATGGAAGTGATCAATAGAGCCCTTGCACGTTCATGCCATCGAACGGCAGTTTCAATCGCAAGAAGCACCAGTGTGGCCGCGTACCAGAAGGGCATGACCGTGCCAAGCTTGTCGGCAAACAAGCGAATGGCTCTGGACTGCGCGCGATCGTCCAACTGCCATAGCACTGGATTCACAAAAGCGGAAACCGCAAATTCCACGCCGACCAGAAGTCCGGCGCAAAGCGTTGCAATGAGATCAAGAGAAGTGATCATTATTCCTCCCGAAGTTGAGACTCGGGCGAAGGGTATACTGACTCAGATAGTTGTACTGACAAAAGCGTCAGTATAGCTATTGACGAGGTTACCAAATGCCGGTCTCAAAGAAGGAAGTCTCTGAGTGTCCAATCGATGCCATGCTGTCCGTGATCGACGGACGATGGAAAGGGACAATCCTTTGGCGATTGTGCGACGGGCCAATGCGAACCAGTGAATTGCGCCGCAGTATTCCGGGAATTACGGAGCGTATGCTGATTCGGCATTTGCAGGAACTGGTGCGCGATGGGATCGTTGTGAGGCGGCAGGAAAGTGGCCTTCCGCCATGCGTTTATTACTCAATCTCAAAGTACGGAATGACCCTGCTCCCGGTGTTGGAGGAGATTTGCACATGGGGAAGAGAACATCTCAGACTTCTGAGCAGAGCCTGACCGCGAGCCTCTGAACGCCACGTTATTCAGAGGTATTCGTTAATCATTTTCATCCACGTGGGCCAGTCGTGGCTGTTCCATGTGTTCCAGATATAGAGCTTATGCGGAATGCCTTTGCTGGAAAGGATGCGATCGAGGTGCTGATTGTCGCCAAGGCATTGATCGTCCCAGCCGGTGGCCAGAATGTAGGTATTACGCCGGTAATGGTCGAAGTACCAGGCATCGGTGAGGTTAGGCAGATAGTGCGGCGGCAGGTTCAAATAAACGTCGTCGTCATAGTAACCACGCAGGAACTGCACCACATCGAACGCGCCGGACATGGAGAGCAGTCCTGTGAAAAGATCAGGGTGGCGGAACGCGATATTCGCTGCATGGTATCCGCCGAAGCTGCACCCCAGGGCGACGAGGTGGGGGTCGAGGTTCTTGCTGCGGACCAGAGGCAGGACCTCTTGAAGGAGATAGTCCTCGTACTGAATGTGGCGGGCGATGCGCCAGCGTGGCGGAACGTTACGGTTGTACCAGCTTTCCATGTCAACGGAGTCGACGCAGTAGAGCTGGATCTGGCCGGCGTCGATTTTGCCGCTGAGCGAAGCTGCCATGCTGCGGTCTTCAAACTCGTAAAAGCGGCCGCCTGAGGTGGGAAAAATCAGCACAGGAACGCCGGCGTGACCGAAGACGAGGAGCTCCATATCGCGGCTAAGTCGGCTTGAGTACCACTTGTGATATTCGCGGTTCACGACTCGGGCCACTTGGCGGTCATTTCGGTTGGGCTCCTATTTTTGATACTGTAACAGCCACGGGTACAGAAAATTGGGTCGAGGGCTGCGAGTCTGGACCGAGAGCTTGTAAGCAGGCGCCATGAAGGCTCGAACCGGCGGAAGGACCCGAAAAGGGCGAGGATCAGGATTGGATCTGGAAATACGCGGAGAACAGGAGCTTCATGCGCCAGGCTGGCACGCTCCGTCTGAGTGGCTGATGTCCCAAACCCCACACGAGCGGCTGCGCGTGCATCGCGGCTTTCGCAGCCGGATCCTGCCGGACAGACGCGACCTGATCGTCTATCTCCCTTCCGACTACGAAGCGGACGTGGTGCGCCAGTATCCAGTGCTCTATCTTAATGACGGCCAAAACCTTTTCGATCCTGAAACTTCCTTCATCAAGGGCCGCACTTGGCAGGTGCGCGAGACCGCGGATGCGGCGATCGCGGCCGGAGAGATTGAGCCGCTGATCATCGTCGGTATCTACAACACCGGCGACCGTCGTCTCGCGGAGTACACACACGAACGCGATTGGCAGATGGGCGGCGGTGAGGCCGACAGTTATGGCGCACTGCTGACACAGGAGCTGATGCCCTGGATCGGCGAGCACTACCGGGTGCGCGTTGGACGGGAGCACACAGGCCTGGGTGGGTCATCGCTGGGCGGGCTTGTTTCCTTATATCTGGGCCTCAAATATCCGGAGATTTTTGGGCGTCTGGCCGTGCTTTCGCCGAGCGTCTGGTGGAATCACAAGAGCATTCTGGGAGTTTTGAACGAGACAGCGCCATTTTTGCAGCATCGACCGCGCATCTGGCTCGACGTAGGAGATCACGAGGGACGGATGACCCTCCGGGATACGGAACTGCTAGCTAAACGGCTGCGGTTGAATGGATGGGAAGATGACGAAAGCCTACATTTTGAACGGATTCGCGGCGGGACCCACGAAGAGACGAGTTGGGCCACTCGTGTAGGGCCGCTGCTGAAGTTCTTGTTCCCCGCGACACGGGGTTAATTCTCTACTTTTGTTAAGCAGGGTGGATCGCATCCAGATGCGGGAGCAACACTACGCTCTCCTGCTCATTCGGATCAGTGCGCGCAATGATCGCGACGCAGTTCTCTGTCGCGCTGGGGTTGTAGGGAAGATGTGGCATGTCGGCGGGAATGTAGAAGAAGTCTCCCTGCTGTGTTGTGGCGTGGTGCTCCAGATTCTCGCCGTACCACACACCCGAAACGCCACTCAGTGTATAGATCGCCGTTTCATGCGCGGCATGTTTGTGAGCCTTGGCTCTGCCTCCTGGCGGGATGGTGACGATCTGCAGATGAATACCCTTTGCTCCTGCGGACTCGGCAGAGATGCCTGGCGAATACATGAGCCCCTGCTTGCCTTGAAACGCATCACCTGCGCGCAGGAGATGGCAGGTTGGGCTGGTGGTTGGTTCATTCGTCAGAAGAGTCATAGCGATCCTTTCCACTCCAAACGTGAAACAGGGTAGCTCGCCCACAGGTAGCCTGTCGATATGAGCCTGTTTCAGATACGAAGGAAGATGCGCCGGTGATACATCCAGTAGAGAATGGCCCAATAGATCAGCATCACCGCTATGCCCAGCATAAGAGGCTCCAGACCGGGCCCGAATACCTCAAAGATCTTGTACCCGAGATGGATGTGCAGGTTGTTGACGAGGAAATCCTGCCATAGATGCACGAGCAGGTACGCCGCGATAGAGTTCATGCCAACGACAAGCAGCGGGAAGGCCCATCGGCGATATTGCTTTACATCGATAATCCATGAAAATGCGGCAAGGAAGAAGAAGCAGACACCGCCGCTGAAGAGCGTCCAGCCTGGCGTCCAGATTCGCTTCACGATCGGGCATATCCCAGTGAAGTGCAGCAGCAGCCCGGCAGCTGCCAACAATGTGCCAGCAATGAGAAACCGCTTGATGGGAATCTTTGGAGCGGCCGCACGAAACCATTCTCCGGCGAAGAGTCCAAGCAGTATGGTGCCGAGCGTAGGAATGAAACTGAGAGTCAGATAGCCGCCGCCGTTGAATACGAATCGCGACGCTCGAGGCAAGAGGTTGAGAAACCAGACGTCAACAGCCTGCCCCAGATTGCTGTTCTTATTCCAGTGCGAGGCGAAGCCGGTGAAGTAGTTATGCCAGTCCGCCGGCACCCCCACGGCTGTGTAGTCGAAACTAGGCCCTGGCGCGGGATAAAGCGCCCATGCGAGCCAATATCCGAAGAGAATCGCCGCGAACGCAGCCCACTGCCATTTCGGTTTGCAGTGGGCTAGCAGAAAGGCGAATGTGTATCCCATGCCGATCTGCGTCAGTGTGTCTTCAAAGGTGAAGTTTGTTTGTGTTCTGTTGAGCGAACGAAGAAAAATGCCGAGCGCGATCAGCAGCACACTGCGCCAAAGCGTGTGCACGAGCTGTTTGGCAAAGCTTTGGCCTTTGCGAACGCGGCTGTGAATGGAGTAGGGAAGCGCTACGCCAACCAGAAAGGTGAATGATGGCTGGATCATGTCATGCAGGCCCATTCCGGCCCATTCGACGTGTGTCTGGTTGTAGGCAAGTATGTGCCAGAAAAGGCTGTCAGGGTAGGCGCGCGCGACCTTGGCGAACTCCATCACTTCGCCCATCATGAGCAACATTACCAAGCCGCGATAGGCGTCGACTGCAATATTGCGCGGGGGCGTCAACACAACCGACTTCAGCGATGGCCGTGAGGAAGAGGTATCCGGGGTTTCCATGGCAATTGCCGCGTTCATTGTGTGTTCCCTCTCCAGGCTCACGCACGATAGCGTTTGATGAAAAGCAAGCCGGCACATCTGTGCAGGCACAAGGTGAACGTAAGGTAGCACACGGCTATCCGGGATTGCCAGACAAGAACGACGGGAAGGTATAGTGATCGAGTAGCGGCTATCGATGCGGCTCTGATCCGCCAACTTAGGAGAGATATGAACAGAGATAAGAACGACGAATCGCCCGACTTGCTACCTGATTCACTGGATGACCTGTCACGAAGGAACTTTCTCCGCCTCGGCAGCATGACTGCCGTTGGCATGAGCCTCACGACGCTGCACGCAGAAACCGCAAAGCCGCATACCGCCACGATGATCGACGTCCCATTCTCTCCTGTGAAAGATCCCAGGATCGGCATCATCGGCACGGGCGGCAGAGGCACAAGCCTGCTTGAAAATCTGTTGGCCGCAGACGTCAAGGTGCTCGCGCTCTGCGACATCGTTCGCGAGAAGGCCGAGCACGCGCAATCGCTGGTGACAAAGGCCGGGCAGAAGTCTCCTGAACTCTATACGAACGGTGATCACGCCTTCGAATCCCTGGTCGCGAGAGACGATCTGGATCTGGTGATCAGCGCCACTCCGTGGAACTGGCACGTTGAGATGGCAGTTGCGACGATGAAGCACGGGAAGCATGTGGCTGTTGAAGTGCCCGCCGCGACTACGATCGAAGATTGCTGGAAGCTGGTCGACACATCCGAGCAGACACGCCGCCACTGCATCATGCTTGAGAACTGCTGCTACGGGTACAACGAAACGTTGATCCTGAGAATGGTGCACGGGGGGATGTTTGGCGATCTGCTCTATGGCGAAGGCGCTTACGTCCACGATCTGCGTGACGAGCTTTTCTCCAACAAAGGCGAGGGTTTGTGGCGGCGTACTTTTCACACGCTTCGGGACGGGAATCTCTATCCGACGCATGGGCTGGGGCCGGTGGCTAATTACATGGGTATCCAGCGAGGTGATCGGTTTGACTACATGGTCTCGATGAGCACTCCGCAACATGGACTTGAAGCCTATCGCAAGGAACATGTTCCGGCTTCCGATCCGCGGTGGAGTGAGCGATACATCAACGGGGATATGAATACTTCATTGATCAAAACTGCCAAGGGCCTCACTATTACGCTTAAACACGATACTTCCAATCCGCACCCATACGACCGCATAAACGTTATCGCCGGCACCAAGGGCGTCTTTGCTGACTATCCGCCGCGTATTTACTTCGATGGACAGGCTGGAGGCGAGGCCTGGGGTAGTATCGACTCCTTTAAGGAGCATCAGCACCCGCTGTGGAAGCAGGAGGGTGAGATCGCCAAGAAGCTGGGCGGGCATGGCGGGATGGACTACATCATGCTCTACCGGTTGATGCAGTGCATGCGCGAGGGACTGGCACCCGACATGGATGTTTACGACGCCGCGATGTGGTCTGCGCCTGGGCCTCTGAGCAAGGCTTCGATCGCGAATGGCAGTGCTCCGGCAAAGTTCCCCGACTTCACGCGCGGCCTGTGGCAGAAGCGCTCAGCTTCGCAGATCGCGACGCAGAGCTAGATTAGTCGGCGACCATCAGTTCGCCGGGGACGATGGGGCGGGTTCGCGGCAGCAATCCGCGGTTCGCGGCCAAACCTACCAGCAGCAGTGTGCAGAGGTAGACGCTGAGCTTAATGATGTCGGCACTGTGGGTATGCGGCAGGGCCTTCCAGAGAATCAGCAGGACTGTTTGGCCGATGGTTGCTGCCCAAACTGAGCCGTAGAAGTACCTGCGCTCGGTGCCTTCGCCCTTGGTTGAATTGCCGACGCGCGGCAATGCCCCAGAGAGTCCTAGTACGAGGATGATGGAGCAAAGAGGCGGATAGCCGTAGGTATAAATCTGCTTGAGATACCAGGTGCCGGTGACGACGGCTACGATCAGGCCTGCGAGGTTGAGCAGGGCGAAGCTCAGGACGGCATTCCAGGCGAAGGTGTAGCAGACGCGGCGATAGAGCGGGTTGGGCTTATCCTCATCAAAACGAAGGATATAGGGCCGCAATTCGACGCCCGGAAGCTGGGCACGAAGGCCGGCTATACCAGTGCCTAAGAGAACCGCGCCAAGCCAGAGCAGGTTGCCGGTGGAGAAGCCGTGCGCGAAGAGAGAAAAGGTCAAAGGGCCGGGCGCAAGAAAAAAGACCCATATCCATAACGGCCAGTGTGCCAGCCGATAAATTCTGGTGTTCCGCTCACGAATTTTTCGCTCGTGAGCGTACTCCATCTTGCCGCTATATCGCATGGAGGCGAGTTTCTCAGAGCGGGCCTGGAGCGTCAACCGCGAATGTTGGCATGTTTAGATGAAAAGGCGTCCTGGCCCTGACAGCACCGTGGATACGAGTTTTAGGCGAAGATATGGGAAAACCAAAACCTGGGGGGATAGGGGGTAGCCGGACTGGTGCAGACGGGTGATCCAAACAGATTCTTCCTGGGAATAACAAAGAAAGAAAGGTAGCGACTGCTTTTCTTCATTATGCGCTTTTGGAGGTTAATTCCATGCAACCCGGTCGGTGGCTTCAAGAATCAGGCTTCTGGCCGATAGGCAGTTGGCTTGGGACATCTCGGATTCTGCTATCGAGTTGCCCAAAAGGGTTGTTTTCAGCGATACTTAGGTGTTGTGTCTTGTGCGGCCGGGTAGTCTCTGCCGGGCCTGCTGATCTTCGGGTGCCGTTCAGGCTGGCCCGAATTCCCCTGGACGCGAACGTATTCGCAAGATTTGAAAGGAAATGTATCGCCGTGGTCATGATTCGCCTGGCGCGCGTGGGCGCCACCAAGAAGCCGTATTACCGTGTAGTTGTGATTGAGAAGGATCGGGCTCGCAACGGGCGTTCGATCGAAGTAGTGGGCACGTACAATCCCCGGACCAACCCGGCGACCGTGAACCTGCAGCACGAGCGTATCCAGTATTGGGTGAGCGTGGGCGCGCAGCTTTCTGACCGTGTGGCCAAGCTGGTCGCTAAGTTTCCAGCGACCTCTACATCTGCTTCGGCTCCGGCCGCAGCGTAATTTGCCGCGGATTCCCTTTTCGGATAACTTGAATTGCTGACGGCTAAGCGGGTGGGCTGATACTATTGCGCACACAATCAAAGCTCGCTTAGATACAGCGATTCTGAGACGGGTTTTTCGTCCAGAATATCCGAAAGCTTTGGGGATGGAGTACGTGCATGACCCAATTGGATATGCTCTCAGTGGACGAACTGGTGCGGGAGATTGCACGCGCACTTGTAGATGCTCCGGATGCAGTGCAGGTAGAGTCCGATAGCCGTGAAGAAAACACCGTGCTGCGCCTGAAGGTGGCGCCGCAGGATGTGGGCAAGGTGATCGGCAAGCAGGGCCGCACCGCTCGCTCGGTGCGGACGATCTTGGGCGCGGTGAGTATGAAGTTGCATCACCGCTACACGCTCGACATCCTGGAAGAAGACGACGAGTAGGGTTGAACGTCCTGACGTCGTCGCTGATGACGGAAGTCTATGAGCGCGGTACCCTGCCGCGCATAGGGCTCGCTGATCTCATTTGGGAGTGCGATGGCGGCAGAGCAGACGGGTCTCGATGAGCAAAGCTGGGTCTGGCTGGCGCGGATTCGTCGGACGCAGGGCCGCAAGGGCGAGGTCCTCGCCGATATTCTTACCGACTTTCCTGAAAGATTTGTAGAGCGCAAGCGGGTCTGGCTGCTGACAGCGGCCGGGACGGCGCAGGAGTCTGCGCGCGAGGCCGAGTTGGTTGCCCACTGGCTGCATAAGGGCGATGTCGTGCTGCACTTTGCCGGGGTCGGCTCCATTAACGAGGCAGAGACTCTGCGTGGACTGGTAGTGGCGATTCCGCGGGCGGATCGGGCGGCGCTGGGCGAGGACGAGGTCTACGTCGGCGACCTGATTGGCTGCTCACTGGTCGATGTTGCGAGTGAGAATGAGCAGACGATTGGAGTGATTGAGGATGTGGACCGGGATGCCGGGCCGGTGGCGCTACTGGTGATTGCAACGCCGGGCGGAGCGGAGGTTCTGGTGCCGTTTGCCAAGGCTTATCTGCGACGGATCGATCTCGACGCGAAGCGCGTAGAGATGGCGCTGCCTGAGGGGTTAGTTGAGGTGCAGTTCTCTAGCGGTAGTTGAGAAGCTGCCAGTGGCCGTTGTCGTTGAGGGCCAGATTCAACGGGCGGGGCGGCCCTTTCGGTGGAATGGTTACTTCGACCCAGAGGTATTTGTTGGCGGTCAGCGGGAAGGGCGAAGAGGCGTGCTCGGGGATGTAGAAGTCGACAGGAGCCCAGAGAGCAGCGTCGGAGCAACTTTGGCTTTTGCGCAGAATTAGATCCTGGCTGTTGCGTTCCTCGAGTCGGCTAACGATACGATCCGCGACCAATCTTCCGTTCCGCACTCCCAAAGCCACGGACAACTGTCCGGAGATTGTTCCATCTCCTCTTGGATCGAAGTAAATTCGGCCATCTTCGGGACTCGGGGATTGTTTGCGGGCCAAGGGTAAGTTCACGCCGCAGGCGTCGATATGGAGTTGCATGCTCAAGTAGCGGCCACGCAGGATCATCTCTGGGTCGTAGGCTACGGCGCGGGTCCAGACGCGGGGGCAGATCTGGCGCTGGTAGAGGTACTTGGCGGCGATCGAAGAGACGATCAATAGTTGCAGAATCAGAAGGGTAAGGGAGCGACGGTCGATTTTCATTGCGCCTTCCCGGCAGTTGCGCCTGCAATGTGAGAGATAAGGCGTCGGCGGGTTCGTTCGAGAGCCCATCCTCCGGCGAGGAAGAGGACTCCCAGACCGATGAGGCCGAGCGATCGGCCCAGCTTGTCAAAGAGGTCGGTGAAGTAGAACCAGCCTACGGAGATGGCGAAACCGACGATACCGTAATTGACGAGAGATTTGCTGTTCTGGCGGACACCCCACCATCCCAGGAAGATGGCCATCGCTGTGACGACGATATGGGCGAAGATGTTTGGTTCGGAGTGCGTGTAGGGGTGTGCGTAAGGGCCGGTGTAGTTCTCGGTCTTCAGATATCGACATGCGGGTAGCAGCAACGAGGCCGCGAGCATGGTGAGAACCGGAATCAGGCTCTGACGCAAGCGGAAGAACGCTATGAGAAGGGGAAAGACAGCGATGATGAGCCATCCCCAGAGGCGCAGATGCAGAGGAAGAAAACCGAGACTACGCCAGTTTTCTGCGTCCCAGCCCTCAAGCATGAAGACGGTGCCGACGATGAGTGCGGTAGCCGCGGCGGTGAAGGTGATGCCCCACACGAGCTTGCGCTGTGAGTTGAGGAAATGGGTCAGGTAGAGCACGGCCCAGACGGCGAGAATGCGGCCGATATAGACGCCTGATCCCTGATAGCCCTGGGCGGCGTCTGCCCATTCACAGATAAGCCAGGCGGGTATGAGCAGGACGGCGATAGTTTGCTGGGCCTGGTCACGGAGCAGGAGCCAGCCGAGGCAGGCGGCTATTGCCCAGAGCAGGACGGCTGCGGGCCAGTGTTCCTGAATATTGAAGATCTGGCCGACTAGAGCGATGGCGGCACCGGTGGAGAGGGTTCCGACGGCGTGGAGCGTGGTGGAGAGCGCCGCGAAACGGGGCCGGGCGAGGCCTCCGACGAGGTGGAAGACGCAGACCATGGCCATGACGAGAAGGTAGCGGCCGAGCGGCGAGATCTGATCCCAGTGGGCATTGACGAAGAGGGCGACGCCGGCGGCGAGCAGGATTCCGCCGAAGATGAGAGCGACGACGACCTGCCATTGCATACCGGCGGGGCGTTGCCGCTCCCCCTCGTGGGCGCGGATGCGGGCGGCGAGATCGGCGTCAATGAGGCCGGCCACCTGCCAGCGGGAAAGGTACGATTCAAGGTCGGGCATAATGATTGGTCCCAAGTAAAACACGAAAGCGGCAAGAGGCGGAAGGGAAAGTGCATATATTCAAGGAAGTAGCTGAGGTGGCATGACCAGACAATGCGATTTGAGATTCTGACGATTTTCCCGGAGTTTTTTCGGGGAATCTTTGAGTACGGGGTGGTGAGCCGCGGGCTGAAAGCGGGGCTGCTGCAGATTGGCGTGAGCGATCTGCGGGATTATACCTATGACCGTCATCGGACGGTGGACGACCGTCCTTTTGGAGGCGGCGAAGGCATGGTGCTGAAGCCGCAGCCTGTGGCCGAGGGGCTGGCTGCGCTTAGCATCGGGCCGCTCGGGGCCGAGGGTAGTCGCAATGGAGAGTCTGTGATTCTGCTTTCAGCGCAAGGTAGGCCGTATACGCAGGCTGTAGCGCGGGAGCTTGCTGGACTGGAGCGCGTGGTCTTGATCTGTGGGCGGTATGAGGGCGTGGATGAGCGGATCAATGCGATGTATTGTGACCGGGAGATCTCGATTGGCGATTACGTGCTGAGCGGCGGGGAACTGGCTGCCGCGGTGGTGCTGGATGCGGTGGCGCGGCTTGTGCCTGGGGTGTTGGGCAATCAGGCTTCAAGCGAGTTTGAGAGCTTTGGCGTGGGCGATGCGGCGATTGAGACGGATGTTGAGGGGGTGCCGCGCTCGCAGCATGGGGCGGGTGGCTTGCTGGATTATCCGCACTACACGCGGCCGGCGGAGTGGCAGGGGATGGCCGTGCCTGAGGTGCTGCTGGGCGGAGATCATGCTGCGGTGAGGAAGTGGCGGCGCGAGCAGCAGTTGCGGAAGACGCTGAAGAACCGGCCGGATCTGCTGGAGCGAGCGACGTTGAGTGACGAGGATCAAAGGGTGCTGGCACGATTGCGGACAGCAGTGTAATGGCAAAGGTCCCCAGAGATGCTAATTGGAGGTCGTTACTGCCTGAACCACAGTCGGCACGACTTCGGTGACGATGATCGGCACGATGATCCAGGCGATGTAGACCGCGAAGGCTACGACGGGGGCGGCAATCAGTGACCCGACAAGGTATTTGGGGCGATTGTAGTTTGGCTGAGGGATGGCGGCGTGCATTGGAGGCTCTCCTCTTCCTCTGTGGATACGGAAGGGTTTGTTTGATTGTTCCTTTTATTTCAAGGCAGCTATCTCCGACAGGCTGTTTTGGAGACGGCGGGGTGGGCGTAGAACGAATTCTCTGATAAACTGAAAATTCTGAGTTCAGAGAACGAAATCATAAGCAGGAAAGCAGCTATGTCGATTCATCCCGTAATGCAGCGCCTCGCAGATAAGCTGAAGCGCACCGATTTGCCCCAGTTCAAGGCAGGCGACCAGATTCGCGTACAGGTCAAGATCAAGGAAGGCGATAAAGAGCGGCTGCAGGCCTTTGAGGGCCTGGTGATTGCCATCAAGAACGGCCCTGAGGGCTCGTTTACCGTCCGGAAGATGAGCTTCGGCCAGGGCGTCGAGCGTATTTTCCCCTTCAACTCGAAGGTTGTGGACAAGGTGGAGAAGATTCGCAGCTACCGGGTTCGCCGGGCTAAGCTGTTCTACATTCGCGGACTGCGCGGCAAGGCTGCCCGTATGAAGGAAGTAGCGCGCGACAAGGCGTAGAGCCCTGCTCTTCATCTTTGACAGGAAGCCCCGGCAATACGCCGGGGCTTTTTGCTGCCCTCTTTTCCACGGATGCTCCGACGCACCCGCGCCGTCTATTTCTATACTGTCGTCATGCCGCCCCGAGTAAAGCTCAAAACGAAACCGCCGAAGAAGGCTTCCGGAAGGAAGAAGGCGCAGGTCGTTGAGAAGCCGCTAGCACGAGGCAGGCGGGCTGTTCAGTTGGAGATCAAGGTTGCGGAGGCCTGCGAATGGGTCTGCGGCTGGGATTTCGAAGTGGCGGCTCGGGCTGAGGGTTCGCGACTGATTGCAGGGGTGGACGAAGTAGGGCGCGGACCGCTCTTTGGGCCGGTTGTCGCGGCAGCTGTGGTTCTTCCTGAGGGCTGCAATCTTGAGGGACTCAATGACTCCAAGAAGCTGACGGAAGAGGAGCGGGAGCACTTCGATGCGCGAGTTCGCGAGTGTGCTGTTGGCTGGTCGATTGCGGAAGTGGATGTACAGACAATCGATCGGATCAACATCCTGCAAGCTTCTCGTCTGGCGATGAAGATTGCCGTGGAGGGCTTGCGGCATCGCGGCTGCGACCCGGATCACTTGCTGATCGATGGAAACCAGAAGATCGATACAGTGTGCCGGCAGACGACGATTGTGCAGGGGGATGGCCGGAGCATGTCGATCGCGGCTGCGAGCGTGATTGCCAAGGTGCATCGCGACCGTCTGCTTTGCGAACTGGATGCGATGTATCCCGGGTACGGACTTGCGCACAACAAAGGCTATTCCACCCCGGAACATAAGGCGGCCCTGCTGCGTCTAGGGATTACGGAGTTGCACCGGCGAAGTTTCGCCCCGGTGGCGGAGCTGTTTGAGGTGGAGGTCGAGAGCATGGACCTGGAGTTTGAGCTCTGGGAGGAGTAAACGGTGAAGTCAGGTCCGCGTACCGGCACGTACTTCGGGATAGGACTGGCTCTAGTGCTCTGCTCAATCAGCGCGGCCGGACAACAACCGACAAAGAAAGCTGAGGCCGCAACTGGAAGCGTGACCGGATCGGTGAGTTGCGCAGATACGAATTCGCCGGCGCGGTTTGCGGTGGTGACTCTGCAGCGGGTGCCTGAAGAGGTCTCTGAAACCGGGAAGCAAGAGAGGGACGGCCCGGCGATGAACCCCACGGCGACGACAGATATGGACGGGCGGTTTTTCCTGGATAAGGTTACGCCGGGCCGGTACTTCGTGGTCGGCGGATTAGCGGGGTATCTCAACCCGCTTTCCCGTTTTACTGAGCGGCAACTGCAGCAGATGAGCGATGAAACGGGGAGGGAACTGGCGCGGACGGTTCCGATTGTAAGCGTGGCGCCTAATCAGGGAGCATCGGTGAGTCTTAGACTTGAACACGCTTCGGAGTTGAGTGGGACGGTTCTCTATGACGATGGCAGCCCAGCAGTGAGCCTGGACGTCCGGTTGCTGCACAAGGATAAAGACGGAAGGCTAAGCGAGTTGAGGGTTGGCCTTGTGAATGGCCTGGGTGTCTCCGGCTCGACTTCCTTTACAGACGACAGGGGACGCTATCGGATGATTGGGGCGCCAGCAGGCGAGTACACGGTAATCGCAACTCTGCCGACGCAGAGAGTTTCACTGGGCGGATTGTTTGGCGGCGGGATTTCGGTGAGTGTGGTGGGACAAGAGGGCAGCGGACTCAGTATTTATTTGGGCGACACCTTCCGAAAAAAAGACGCGAAGACAATTAAGGTCGGAGACGGCGAGCAGGTCGGGGGTCTGGATATCACGATTCCCGGAAATGGTCTGCATGCCGTGCGCGGAGTTGTAACGGCGAAGCGTGATGATCATGCGTTGAGCCAGGCCCATATCGAGCTACTCTATGCCGACGACCGCGAAGTGGTGCGGAGCGTGGATGTACATGATGAGGGAGGCGAATTCGAGTTCTCGTACGTGCCTGTGGGGCAATACATTCTGCGCTTGAGTGGCGCGGCCGATACGGAAAGGGTTGAGCGTCACGAGTTCAACAGCAACTTTACCGAGAACAGGACGCTCAGGATGTATGGCGAAACGGAGCTTCCGCTGCTGGTGCAGGGCGATATGAGCGGTGTGGATCTGGCAGCACCGGATCTTCCGGCGGCGAAGGCTGCTCAGTAGTCAAGCGGCATAGGTCAGGTTGTTTTTCCTGCGTGCTTTCCACCAGGTAAGGGCAGGGCGGGCGATGAAGAGGATGGCCATGACAATGGTGACTGTCATCGGGGTCGTGACGCCGGGTTTGACTTGCCACCAGTAGTGCACGATTCCCAGACAGACTGAGACGTATACAAGCTTGTGCAACTGCTGCCAGCGCTTGCCGCCAAGGCGGCGGATTGAGCCTGTGGTGGATGTGAGCGCGAGGGGAACGAGGAATAGCCAAGCCAGGGCGCCAGCGGTGATGAAGCGTCGTTTGAGCACGTCCTGAAGCATGGTGTGAGGATCGAAGTAGCTGTAGAGGCCAATGTAGGTGAACAGATGCAGCGAAGCGTAGAAAAAGGCGAAGAGACCCAGCAGGCGACGAAATTTGATAAGCCAGCTCAGCTTTGACCAGAGCTGCCGTAAAGGGGTGATGGCCAAAGAGAGGACGAGCAGGCGCAGGGCGGCAAGGCCAGTTGTGAAGGTGATGGTCTTGGTGGGATCGGGGCCAAGGTTGTTGGTGACGGCTTCATAGCCGAGAAGGGCAACAGGATAAAGACACGCGATCCAAACGAGTGTCTTGAGCGTGATGAGAGTGGGCTTGTTCATTGGCCAGAGCGATGAAGAACCAGGTCGTTCGCAGCACTCAGAATCACAGCAGATCCTGAAGGGTTGAAGATTAGAAGTTCTTGTTCAGGTCCATGCCGTTGTACATCGAGGCGACGAAGTCTCCGTAGCCATTGAACATCAGGGTCGGACGGCGCTGCGCGTAGAAGGGTAGTCCTAATCGGCGTTCCGTCTTCTGGCTCCAACGGGGATGATCTTTATTGGGATTGACGTTGGAGTAGAAGCCGTATTCGTTGGCGGCCTGATCGTTCCAGGTGGTTGGCGGCTGCTTGTCGACAAACTTGATCTGAACGATGGATTTGGCCGACTTGAAACCGTACTTCCAGGGGACGATGATGCGTACCGGGGCGCCGTCCTGATTAGGGAGCACGTCACCGTAGAGGCCAACGGTGAGCAGGGTGAGCGGGTTCATGGCTTCGTCCATGCGCAGGCCTTCGGAGTAAGGCCAGTTGTAGCCGAAGGGGGCCCACTTCTCCACCTTGCCACTGAAGTAGCTGATGAATTGCACGTACTTCGCGTTCGGCAGTGGCTCGCACTGCTTGATGAGCTCCGAGAGCGAGTAGCCGACCCAGGGGACGACCATGCTCCAGCCCTCGACGCAGCGAAAGCGGTAGACTCGCTCCTCAAGCGGATGGAGCTTGAGCAGGGTGTCGATGTCGATGGTCTTCTGGGTCTTGACCAGGCCGCTGATCTTGACGTTCCAAGGCCGTGTGGGCAGGCCACCGGCGTTGCGTGAGGGGTCGCCCTTGTCTGTGCCGAATTCGTAAAAGTTGTTGTAGGTGGTGATGTCTTTAAAAGCTGTGGGCGGCTCGCCCGTTGTTGAGAGCGGGCTCTTCACCGTGTCAAGCTTTCCGGCGGCGTGGACCGGTTCTGATGGAGAAAGAAGGCTGCTGAGGCGCTGGCCAGCCAGCGACATAGCTCCTACCGCGGCGGCAGCGGTGATAAATTTACGGCGATCAAGCCACGTGTCCTTTGGCGTGATTTCTGAGGACGGGATGTCGGTGCCGGTGAGCGGGTTGGGCTTGCGGATGAGCATGGAAACCTTTGCGATCTGGAGAGTCCGATGGACCAGAACTCTCATATCTCTTAGACTACGCCGATCTTGTTCACGTTACAGGAACGGCGGACAGAGAGAAAAAGATTGCCAGGCAGGTTATGAGGCGAGAGAGGATTCGCCAGCCAGGATGCGGTAGAGGGTTGACCGGCTGATACCAAGCTGGCGCGCGGCACGCAGTTTGTTGCCACGATTAAGGTCGAGAACGAGCTGGATGTGGCGATGAATTACGCCGTCCAGGCTCATGTCGTCTGGATTCGGAGGCGGTGAAACGAGAGATTGCGGATGAACCGGCGCCGGTACGAGAGTGTCGAGTTGAACATTTTGAGAATTCGTATTTGGTGGAGGATCAAGATGCAGATTGGCTGGCCGAAGGATGCCGGTAGTGGATTCGAGAATGGCGGATTCAAGAACTGAAGACAGTTCGCGCACATTGCCAGGCCAATTGTGTTGCAGGAGCCGGGGCAAGGTTCCGGGAGCGAGCACGGCTGTCGGCTGCTGATAGCGGCGGCAGATGCGGTCGATGAGGGCCTGTGAGATGGGGGCGATATCTTCTCGATGCTCGCGCAGCGGAGGCAATAGAAAACGAACGGCTGTCAGACGAAAGGCCAGATCTGGGAGGAAATTCCCCCGTCCGGCGAGCTGGCGCAACGGTGTGTGCGAGGAGACGAGCAGTATGAATCGTCGCGTGCCTGCGGGTTTTCCCGCAGCCGATGTCTGCACCATCTTGATGAATTTGAGCAGGAGTCCCTGTCCCGAAGCCGCCAGCAGGTCGACGCGGTCGAGGTATAGAGTTCCGGTAAGAGTTGAGGCGTCGGATTCTGACGCCAGCCATTCCCGGGCATCGCAGCGTCGGAAGGGCAGAGCAATCAGGCCCGAAAGCTGATGGAGGGTCTGCGCGAAGAGATGTTTGCCTGTTCCGGCCTCACCTTCGATGGCGGCGACTTCGAGACGCGCGGCCGTGATTTCAGCCTGCAGAAGGAGCCGGCGCAGGGCCGAGCTCACGCCGACAAACAGCGCGCCATCCTCCTGGCCGAGACGCGCGGGGAGGGAGTATCCGGGAGAAGACGCCTGTTGGCCGATGAGCATGGGTCGCGCGGAAATCCTTGCGGACTTTATCGGCGGAGGTGAAGGCTACTTGAATGGGTTTGGAATGAGGAAGTTGCGGACGAGAATTCTCGTGAGCGAGTTTCCCGTCGCGACCTAGACCCGGAAGCGCTTCGAGGGCTCGTCGGAGTCGATTTCGCCGTCCTTGATGTGGACTACACGATGGGCGTAGTCGGCGATGTCCGGCTCGTGGGTGACCAGGACGATAGTGTTGCCCTTGGACTGGAGCTCGTCGAAGAGAGCCATGATTTCAACGCCGGTCTTGGAATCGAGGTTGCCGGTGGGCTCGTCGGCGAGGATGATCGAAGGCCGGTTAACCAGGGCGCGAGCGATGGCGACGCGCTGCCGCTGACCGCCGGAGAGCTCATTGGGCTTATGGTGCATGCGCCCGTCGAGGTTGACGTTGCGCAGGGCTTCCTTGGCGCGCTCGATTCGTTCTGCTGCAGGGGTGCCGTTGTAAATGAGCGGCAGTTCGACATTCTGCAAGGCCGAGGCGCGGGCGAGCAGATTGAAGGTCTGGAAGACGAAACCGATTTCCTTGTTGCGGATGCGGGCGAGCTCGTCATCGTCGAGTGAGCTGACAAGCTGATTATTGAGCCAGTAGTTGCCCTTGCTGGGGCTGTCGAGGCAGCCGATCAGGTTCATGAAGGTGGACTTACCCGAGCCGGAGGGCCCCATGATAGCGACGTATTCGTTGTCCTTGATTTTGAGCGAAATACCACGCAGTGCGCTGACCTGCTGCTCGGAACCCATGTCGTAGGTCTTCCAGAGGTCCTCGACGACGATCATGTCGCGGACTGACTGGCTGCCGCTGGCGGTCGAGTCGGCGATCTCGGGAGTGCTCATGGTGTGGGTAGCCATCCTTATTTGTCCTTCAATCCTGGTACGTAATCCGGTTCGTCCTTCAATAGTGTACTGCCGGGTCTGACGCCGACTGCTCAGGTTAGCTGGAGGCCGGCGTGGCGGCGTTTGGTTTGGCGCTGTCCCGTTTGAGGAGCGCACCGCTCTTGAGGCCCCGGAGGGTCTTGAACGGACCGATGATGATTTCCTGACCTTCGTTGAGGCCGGAGAGAACTTCGATGTCGGTGGAACCGGTGATACCGGTGGTTACGGGAACGAACACAGAGCGCAATTTACCGCCGTCGTTCTTGACGACGAAGACGCCCTGGACAGGAACGGGTGCTTTTTTACCGGGCGCCGGGGTTGTGGATTCGGGAAGCGGCTTGCCGTGGGCATCGAGCGTCTCAGGCGCATGATTGGTGAGCGCCTGGATGGGCAGGGTCAGCACCTCGGGTTTATGCGCGGTGGTGATCTTGGCGGTTGTCGAGAGGCCGGGCCGAAGGGCGCTGTCGGGAGCATCGAGCGTGATCACGACCTTAAAGTCTTTGGCTTCTTCGGTGCCGGTGGTCGACTGCGAGGTGGCGATGCCTGTAGAGCGCAGAATTGCCTGATCGCCGGCCAGGGTAACGTGGCCCTTGAAGATACGACCTGGCAGCGCATCGACGGTGACGTCTGCGGGTTGGCCGATCTGGATATTGACGATGTCTGTTTCGTCGACTTTGACCTCTGCGGTGATGACGCTCATGTCCGCGAGGGTCATCAGAGTTGAGCCCAGGGCGTTCTGGATGCCTTCGACGACAGTTTCACCCTCACGGACGGGCTCGTTGGTCACGATGCCGTCAAACGGAGCGACCGCGATGGTGCGGTTGAGCAGATCCTGATTGAAACGCAGACTTGCTTCCTGGGTGCCGAGGTGTCCGCGCATTGAGTCAGTCTGCGCCTTGGCCTGGTTGAGAGCGGCTACAGCCTGAGCAAGTGAAGCGACAGAAGTATCGTAGGCTGCCTTCTTCGCGTCGAAGTCCTGCTTGGCCATGATGCCACCACTGAAGAGGCCCTGGGCGCGTTCGTAGTCGAGGCGCTTCTGCTCCAGGTCAGCCTTGGCATGCTGGACATTGGCTTCCTGGGTCTTCTCGGCGGCGATGTAGGAAGAGATGTCAGTCTTGGCGGCGGCGATGGTAGCCTGCTGTCCGGCGACATTGGCTTCCTGCTGCACGTTTTCGATGGTCGCCACAGTTTCGCCTTTGGTTACGTGGTCACCTTCCTTCACGTACAGGTGAGTGACCCGGCCCATGGCAGTGGCGCCAAGGTTGACGTAGGTCTTAGGCTTAATCTGGCCGGTGCCACTGACAACAGTAGCCAGGTCCTGACGGACCACCTTGCCGGTGAGCACAGTGGTGTTGCCGGACTGTGCTTTCCAGACCATAAATGCTACTAGCGCACCAAGCGCCAGAATCCCGAGAGCGATGAACAGGATTTTTTTCATATCTTGATTGCTTAGGAAGTCTCCGCTCACAGTGTACGCAATGGAGGGCTGGCGGGTTCCCGGAAAATGGCGTTTTAAGGGGATAAGACGCTGGTAAATTGGACTCATCAGCGGGATAAAGCGGATGTCCGGCAGTGACATTTTTTTACAATCGGGGTCCAATAGGCACCGTTATCCTTGCCCGCGCCTCTATGCAACCGTAGAATAAGAGGTCGCAGGAGTTAGTCATAAAGATGAAGCAGGAATCGAAGCAGGGCGTTGGCAACACGATGTGTAAGTTCACCGGGATACCGGGTATTTTGGCCATTGGATTGGGTTCATTGGTGTTGCTCGGCGTAGTTTCTCCGGGAAACGCATGGGGAATGGGTTCTCAGGAGCCTGCGACACCGCAGGCTGGCAGCAGCACAACAGCGAACCAAACATCGGACGCCGACCGCAAGAAGATGGACAAGCCGGAACAGGAAGTTGACCCGCTGAAGCGGCCCCTCTCCGACAAAGAAAGGTTCAAGCGGCAAAAGGCCCTTCACAACGAGCTTTCAACTGCCTATAAGACCTGGCTGAACCAGGATGTGGCCTGGATCATCTCGGATGAGGAGACCAGGGCGTTCAAGAGCCTGAGCAACGATGAGGAGCGGGACGCTTTTATTGAGCAGTTCTGGCTGCGGCGCAATCCTAATCCCGATTCGCCGGAAAACGAGTTCCGCGAGGAGCACTATCGCCGCATTGCTTATGCGAATGAGCACTATGCGGCCGGCAAGCCGGGCTGGAAGACAGACCGCGGCCACATTTATATCTCTTTTGGCAAGCCGGACTCGATCGACTCGCACCCTTCGGGAGGCGCGTATGAGCGGCCTATGGATGAGGGCGGCGGTGAGACTTCGACCTTCCCCTTTGAAGTTTGGCACTACCGGTACCTCGAAGGCGTCGGCGACAACATAGACATCGAGTTTGTCGATACCTGCCAGTGCGGTGACTATCACTTCACTATCGACCGTTCGGAAAAGGACGCCCTGCTGCGTGTTCCCGGTGGCGGCGAGACCCTGTGGGAGCAGATGGGCAAAGCCAAGAAGGCGGATCGTTTCAAGGGTGGAGTTGAAAGCCTGGGCACCGGGCCACTATCCGCGGGAACAGAAGGCAAGGAATTTGACCGCATCTCGCTGGCCGCCAAGTTGTTTGCTCCTCCTCCGATCAAGTTCAAGGATTTGGAGAGCTTCATCTCGGATCACAAACTGATTACCGGCACGGTTTTCCCGTTTGATGTGAGAACGGATTTTGTGAAGGTGACCGACGATACGGTGCTGGTGCCGATCACCCTTCAGATCAAGAACAGCAACGTGACCTTTACCACCAAGGATGGGGTAGCCAAAGGCGTGGTGAATATTCTCGGCAAAGTCTCGACGATCACCCATAAGACGGTGCAGACCTTTGAGGACACGGTCGAGGTGACGGAGCCTGCTGAGCTGCTCGAGAAGGCGATGGAGCGCCAGTCGGTGTACTGGCAGGCATTGCCGCTGCGGCCAGGCAACTATCGGCTGGATATCGGAATCAAGGACGTGAATAATCCTGACCACGTCGGCATTTACTCGCAGAGCATCAACGTGCCGAAATACGATGACGAGAAGTTGGCGACCTCTTCGCTGATTCTGGGCGACCAGATGGAGAAGGTGCCCAGCCAGACGATCGGCGCCGGCAAGTTCATCATCGGGAACACCTATATTCGTCCGCGGGTGAGTTCGAATGCTGTGACTCCTGTGAAGTTCACCCGCAGCCAGCGGTTGAACTGCTGGATGCAGGTGTACAACCTGAGTATTGACGACAAGACCAAAAGCAATTCGGCCACGGTTACATACGAAATTCGAGATTCTACGTCGGACAAGCTACTGTTGGAGACCCACGAAGAGTCTAAGGATATGAGCGCTCACAGCGATCAGTTGACGATGGAGCGCAGTGTGGCCCTGGCGGGTTTGCAGCCAGGCAAGTACAAGATGACGATTCGGATCAATGACGCAATTTCAAAAAGAGAGATTGCGCAATCGGCCCCTTTTGTCGTGGAATAGAAGGATCCCCCTAACGACGGTATGATCGGGCGATAGATCCGATTGACCGAATGGCTGTGCAATTTGAGGAGATGACTTTCAGGAAGGAATTTTCCGACAGAGTCAGGGCGCACTTCGATCACTGATAAAACGTGAAGCGTACTGTTCGCCAATTCGTATTTGCATGTTCCGCGCTGGTTGTTCTGGGGATTGCCTCTTCCGGTGAAGCTGCCTTTGCCGCAGCCCCATCGTCTCTTGTAGGGTCCGTCGGCGGCGTGGTGCGAGATTCTGCTGGTACTCCTCAACTGGGTATCGCGGTTGAACTGCTTCGGGCGGATTCGACACTGGCGGCCCGGGTGTTTACCGACAGCAAAGGCACCTACCGCTTTTCATCGGTCCTGCCGGGGCAGTACGCACTTAAGGCCATCGGCGCCAGTTTTATTCCCACCCTCAAGCAGAATCTGCGTGTACGCGCCAACACCATCGTCAACCTGACACTGAACAACCTGTATGACGTCATGCAGTGGGCTCCACAACCTCGCCGACAGCGTCCGGAAGGCCAGGACGACTGGGCATGGACGATGCGCACGGCAGAGAGCCGCCCATTGCTGCGCTGGCAGGAGGATGGTTCTCCGGAGCTGGTATGGGATGGCTCGGCTGAGACGCGCTCCGGCGCGCAGGCCAAACGCCGGGTCAGAGTGCAGACTACGGCAGCGACGCGTCAGTTCGGTTCAGGCGGAGCACAGATTTCGACAGCGATGATAAAGAACACGTCGCCGCGACGTCGTATGGCGATGAATACCGAGATCGCTCCAAATACTACAGGGCTGATTGACGCGATGCTGGGCTTCCGCGAGGAGATGACCAACACCGGGATGGGTTCGAGTTCGATACAGACACTGGCCGCGGTGATGGTCGATCCGCGGGTGGGGGACGGCGGCCAACAGGGTTTGCAGGCCGCTTCGCTGCGCAGCTGGGAGTCTTTGCAGGTGCTGGAGAGCCTGGAGGCTGAGGCGGGGTCAGACCAGGTGCTGGCACGTGTTGGCGATGGCTCCGGATCAGCGGTCTTTGCCGCGCTGCCCTTTGCGAGTGTGACGATTCACCATGGAGACAGTTCTCTGGAGTACCGGGTTGCGACGGCGCGGAGCGCGAATGCCGGTGGAGGCGAACTGACTCCGGGAACATGGCTGCCGATCCTGAGCGAGCGCGAAGGCAACCTGGTGCTGGAGCATGGATTACATCAGGAATTGGGGTGGTCTACCACCGCGGGTCCGGCGGAAATGCGGCTGATCATTTACGGCGACAATATCGAGAATCCGTTGATCGAAGCTTCGGGGCGATTGAGCGCTGGTGAAGAAGCAGAGCAGTGGGCCCTGGTGGATAGCGCGAGCGGGATTCTTCGCGCAGCCGGGCCAAATTATTCCACGACGGGCATGCTGGCCTCGGTCGAGAGCCGGCTGCCGGGACACAACCGCGTGAAACTGAGCTACGCAAGTGGCGATGCTCTGGTACTGCATTCCACCGGCAAACCGGAGGATATCGGAACGATCCTTATGGGGGCGCATACCCGGCGCGCGCAGATGTATTCGTTGATGTTGTCAGGAACTGCGGAGGGAATCGGAACGCGCTGGCGAGCCAGCTATCGCTGGCAGCCCGGCGACACCGTCACTGAAGTAGCTCCGTTTGCCGTTGATGCGAGCGAGCCCTATCTGAATATCTATATTCGCCAGCCAATTCATCTGGTGCATGTGAATCATGAAGGTCCCGGGAGCGTAGAGGCTCAGGTAGATCTCCGCAATCTGTTGGCGGAGGGCTATCAGCCTTTCATCACCAGCGACGGCTCGCACCTCTACTTTGCGCAGGCGCAACGCTGCGTTCGCGGCGGCCTGGCCTTCAATTTCTAAAGACAGAGGCAATGCAGCCTCAGCCAAAATGTTGAAAATCTTTCCAGAACTCAGGCCAGGGTTTGCGTGGCGGTCCGCACACGTAAATGGTGGAGTGTGACTGCGACTCTTCGTTCTTGAGAGTCGCGGGGTAGGGGATTTTTGCAGCCACGCGGCAGGCGGTCAGTTGGCGACTGGCGTATTCCTGCGAGAGGCCGACTACGATCAGAGTCGTCGGGGCGGGTTGTGGGTAGCCTCGCAGCCAGGCGGAGTTAGTGCCGCTGATGGACGGCGGCAGGCGGTAAGCGGGGCCTAGAAGTTCGATCGCACCCTGCTCGCCGTAATTGCCGACGAGGATGCCCACGTTCTGCTGTTGGTCTGGAGGCAATGCGTCGCGGACCGTTGCGATGCTCTGAAGCATTGTGTCCCAGCCGAGTTCTTCGCGCAGATCGCCATTGCGGGCGAGGGCGAACTCGCGGAGTGGGCCGCTGTCGGCGAGCGGCACGATGACAGCGCCGATGTAGCTTCCGCAGACGACGAGGGCGGAAAAAAAGAGGATTTCCACCGTCATGCGCAGGCGGGGCTTGAGTGATGAGAGCCAGGATTCGGCAGTGCCCGCTCCGAGAGCGAGCAGCATGGGATATGCGGCGGCGAGGTAGTAGCCGCGCCCTTTGCCAAAGTAGAAGAGTGCAAGCGGGATCAGGTACATCCACGCAAGCAGGCGCCATCGGCGGCTGCGAAGTGAGGCGACGATGCCGAGGAGCCACAGCGGGGCCGCGGCGAGGTTGACGCAGATGAGGAACTGGTCGCGGAGAAAGCCGTCGGCGCGGCCCTGACCGACATCGCGCGCATGGATGTGCTGCAGGAAGTGATAGGAGATGAGGTCGTGGCGAAGCTGCCAGAGAAAATTGGGCAGGAAGATGAGGATCGCAAGGGCCACGCCAGTCCAGAACCAGATTGAAAGAAACCATCTGCGGGCAGAGGTGAGCAGCATTGCGCCCAGGATGCCGGTGATGAAGAAGAGGATGGAGTACTTGGTCTGAAGGCCGAGTCCCAGGGCTGCACCGATGGCGATCCACCAGCGTGGGTTGTCTGTTTTCAGCAGACGGATGATGAAATACGCGGCCAGGGTCCACCAGAGGTAGTCGAAGGAGGAGTACTGGAATTCTGTGCCCTCGAAAAGCGGCAGCGGTGAGAGGGCCACGGCCAGGGCTGCGGTAACCTGGGCGAGGTTGCGGCCTCCCAACTCGCGAGCCATGAGGGTGGTGACAATGATGGCTGCGGCCTGGGCGAAAACGGAAAAGAGGCGCAGCCCAACGAGGGAGAGACCGAAGACTGCAAGGCCGAGATGCTCAAGAAAAGGTGTGAGCGGAGGGTAAGCGACGAAGCCCCAGTCGAGGTGACGCGCATCGGAGAGGAATTGCAGCTCGTCGCGATGGAAGCCGTAGCGGCTGTTAGTGAACAGGTGGAGGAGGGTGACGGCAGCGGCGATCGCGACTGAGGCAATGACGCCGGTGCGGGAGTTGAAGTCAGCCGAAGGGCGGCTTGCTTCGACGGGCGTGGTGCGGGCGCCTTGATTGATTTCTGGCATCTCAGGTGACCCCGGGGCGTGGGAAAGGCTGCTGCTGGAATACGGATCGGCGAAGGACCTGGTTCCTGCATTCTATGTTGAAGTGTTTTATGGCTAGCGGCGGTTGGCCTGCTTTCGCGATTATGGTAAACTCACTTGAGTGAGCAGCGCTCCTGCCTGTTCACGTGAGGTAGCCTCCCGGCTGCCTAGCACACCAAAGCCATATGGACCTCTAGCTCAACTGGCAGAGCATTCGACTCTTAATCGACAGGTTCTGGGTTCGATTCCCAGGGGGTCCACCAACCTTGATTCAATCCCAATTCTGAAAATGCCGGTGCAATGCTGTGCCTACCTGGATTATTTTGCGAGGCTGTCAGCTTCCGCGTTTAGTTCATGCGCATCTACAGTGCGCGAGAAGAGAACCACGCGATAGTGGAAGGTGGCCGACTGACCTTTTTCCAGAGTGAAGTTGAAGGGTGCTTCCTTAGGCGCGAAGATGTTGCGGCCCAGTGGATTGGCGGCGAAGAGTCCGTAGCCGCGTGCGTGCCAGTAGGTTGGGTAGCCGGGATTATTCTTGTCGTCAAAGATGGCGATGGTGACGGTGTGGTTGCCATCGGTTCCGGTAAGGGAGCACCAGCGCCCACGGGTTCCCCAGGCTGCTCCGCCCTTTGCGCCCTCGCTGGTGAGATAGATACCGGTGGCTGGATTTGCACCGGCTGGAGCCGCAGCGACCTCGGTTGGGTTACCGTTCGCATCCATGAACGTGCCGCCTTTTTCTTCTGGCGACTCGAGCCAGCGGGCGACACGCATGCCGAGCAGGCCTTCCTTGTCGTCTTTGAAGACAGCGCGGTCGAGAGCCTTGAGCGTGAGGGTCTGTTCGACGATGCGATCGTGACCGCGGCGCTGGAAGACGTAGCTCGTAGTCTGATCGAGAATCCGCTGACCTTCTCCCGTGATCCAGACGGACTCAACGACAAGCTCACCGCGTTCTGAGCCACTTTTTGTCGATACGATTTTGGTCTGTGTAATGGAGCCCATCTTCGAGCGTGCCTCTGGCTTGATGGCGTCGGAGTTGTTCCAGAAGTCGTACCCATTGACATTGCCATAGTTGAACCAGAGACCGGCGTGGTGAGGATGATCGACGCGTTCGTCGGGCCGCCGCTCGAGAGGATAACCACGCGTGACGGTGACGCCTTCTTCGGTGACGAGCGGATAGAGCACCGGCTTCTTCAGTGACGTAGGCCAGATGTAGCTGGTGAAGGGCTTGCCGTTGATAGTGATGTCGACCCGCCGATGGGCTTCATCGGCGACGACCTGAACGCCCTTGCCTGCGGCGAAAGAGCTCGTTTCTAGTGCGAATGTCATGGTCAGAAGGCCAAGCGAGACAAGTTTAAGCAAAGACCTTTCCTCCCGCCATGATCTGTTGTGTCTTGTCGTCGAAGGTAACTTTTTGGCCTGTCTGGATCGCAGCCACATTCATGCAGAGCGCGATGGAGTGGCTGTAGCCGGCTTCGATAGAAGCGTTCGGTGTCTTGCGCGAGCGGACACACTCCATCCAGTTACGCATGTTGGCAGAGGTTTGTGGATCGCTGCCGGTGTTGGCCCCGCTGGAGACTGATTCGGCATGGTCAACGAGTGAAAAACTTGGCAGGAGGTTTGGCTTCATGCTCATGGCTGTTGCTTCGCGGGCCTCAAGGCCGCCCTCGGGAGTGACGCGCTGCTTGTCCATGTCGATCATGCCGGCGTTGGAGTAATAGAGCTCCTTGACTCCTCCGGCCGAGTTGGTGAATCGCGAAGAGTACTGGACCTGGAAGCCCTTGGTCAGGTCGTCCTGCGGGCCGTAATCGAAGACGGCGGTCATGGTGTCCCAATTCTGGCGGCCATCCTTCCAGAGATAGATGCCGCCGTTGGCGACGACACTGCGGGGGTGGGGTAGCCCGCTGAACCAGTGAACCGTGTCGATCTGATGGACCAGCCACTGATCGGGAATGCCGGAGGAGTAAGGCCAGAAGAGCCGGAACTCAAGATACTTGCGGGCGTCAAACGGTTCATACGGCCGGTTGAGCAGGTAGCGCTTCCAGTCCGTATCCTGTTCTTTGAGGAGTGGCACCACGTCGGGACGCCGCCACCGGCCGGGCTGGTTGACATTCCATGTCATCTCAACCATGACAATGTCGCCAAACTTGCCGGACTGGATGTATTCCGCGGCTTTTTGATAGCTGGGCGTGGAGCGGCGCTGTGTCCCCACCTGCACGATCTTGCCTGTCTTGTGGACGGCATCGCGGAACTTGCGTGCATCGTCCATGGTGTGGGCTGTTGGCTTCTCGACGTAGGCATCGCGGCCCGCGTTCACTGCCTCAACGCCATGCAGCGCGTGCTGGAAATCCGCGGTGGCTATGAGAACGGCATCGACATCCTTGCGTGCGTATAACTCGTCGTTATTTCGAACTGCGGCAATCGGGTTGCCACTGGCTTTCTGGATATAGGCCGCGCCTTCTTCGCGTCGCCGGTTCCAGATATCGGAGACGGCGACGAACTCGAAGTTCATCTCTTTTGCGCTTTCCTGAAAAGCAGGGATTAGGGAACTCTTCATACGGTCGCCGCAGCCGATGACGCCAACTTTGACGCGGTCGTTGGCGCCGAGGATGCTGGCGTAGCTGGATGCATTCCATGAGACAGCCGTGGCCGCCAGGGCTGCTCCACTTGTCTTGAGGAATTGCCTGCGATTGTTGACCTTAAATGCCATCCCGAATCCTCCGCGTGGTTATATGTACAGAACGTGAATTGGCCGTTTTCGCTTCGAAAGCTAATGGTCAGACCACGGAGTGCCCGGAGTCAAGTTTACGTGTACTCTGTAGGTCATTGTAGTAAGACATCTTGATTGACTCCGTTGATTGAACTAGCCGGAGAAGGGTCCGAATGGAAAATGTGCGCGGATGTGTCGAGAGGCGTTATCGAAGCAGTATTTGGGTCGCAATCTTTGTTGCGATAAGTACGGTGGGTTCTCTGCGTCTGGCAGCTCAACAGCCGGGGTCGCGTGTACCTGCGCAGGACTCTCGCAACACTGAAATTCGCACGGTCGACACGCATATGCCACTGCCACAGTTCACCAGCCTCAAAGCATGGGAGGATCGTAAGGCTTTTCTTCGAAATCAGATTTTGGTCTCAGCCGGACTTTCGCCCATGCCGGAGAAAGCGCCGCTTCACCCGCAGGTATTCGGAAAGATTGAGGAGAAGGATTACACAATTGAGAAGGTGCTGATCGAGACGCTACCCGGGTTTTATCTCGGAGGCAATCTCTATCGACCGCGGAATGGCAAGGCGAAGCACCCGGGTATCCTCAACCCGCATGGGCATTGGCCGTACGGCCGTCTTGAGAATCAGCCGCTTTACTCCGGGCCATCACTCGGCATCAGTTTTGCTCGCCAGGGATACGTCGTCTTTGCATACGATATGGTTGGGTACACAGACACGATTCAGATTCCGCATCACTTCGGCAGCGCTGAGCAGCGATTGTGGTCTTTCGGTCCGCTGGGTCTGCAGCTTTGGGACTCTATCCGATCGCTCGATTTTCTAGCGTCGCTGGACGATGTGGATGCGTCGCGTCTTGGGATAACGGGTGCGTCGGGTGGCGGGACACAGGCATTTCTTCTGACCGCTGTGGATAATCGCATTCAATTTGCCTCGCCCGTCAATATGGTCTCGGCGATTATGCAGGGCGGCGATCTCTGCGAGAACGCGCCGGGGCTGCGGCTCAATACCAGCAATGTTGAAATCGCCGCGATGTTTGCGCCCAAGCCAATGTTGCTCGTCTCTGCTACTGGAGATTGGACACACAACGTTCCCAAAGAGGAGTACCCGGCAATCCAGAAGATCTATGGCCTCTACGGCAAGAGCGATCAGGTCGAGGTTATTCAGGTTCGCGAAGAACACAACTTTAATCAACTTAGCCGCGAGGCCGTTTATCGTTTCTTTGCGAAGCACAACCCGGGTTTGAGCGACAGCAGGGAGCTCGCCGAGCACGACATCACTGTGCCGATGCTCCAGGATATGGCGGCGCTCACGAATCGCGCGCTGCCGACAAACGCGGTGGACCTCGATGGGCTGTTCAACTCTTGGCAGCGCATCTCGCAAGCTCAGAATAAGCAGATACAGGATCATGCATTTCTTCGCGATCGGTTGCGCCAGACGCTCGCGGTTGAAGTTGTTCAGGATGTTATTGCCGATATAGATGGCCAGTCGATTGTTCTTGGCCACGCTTCAAAGCAGGATCGTGTTTCGGGCATCTGGATTGAGGGACGTGGCAAGGTCGCGATCGTCGTCGATCCAAAGGGTTCGGCTGCTGCCCTCAAGAGTGACGTGGTAGACAGCCTCCGAAAAAATGGAAGGCCCATCCTGCTGCTTGATGCATTTCAGTCAGGAGCAGCCAAGGCACCACGGGATGGCGATAGTGCGAATGGCTCGATGCCAAAGTTAGCGGCTAACGCAGGCGAGGAAGAGCAAGCCAATGCTGTCGCCGGTGATCCGAAATTCCTGACGTTCAACGTATCGGCTGACGGCGCTCGTGTTCAGGACATTATTACGGCCATCGCCTATGCGAGCAGGAGCAATCGCGATGTGGAAGTGTTTGCCACCGACGATGCGGCCCTGTGGTCGATCTTTGCAGCCGCAGTTAGTACGGTTCCGGTTTCGTTACACCTTGAGAATGTGCCAACGCTCGCGTCGAATGCCGACTACATACAGCATTTCAACGTTGCCGGGATTTTACGTGGAGGTGGCGTCTTGACGGCCAGAGAACTAGCCAATGGCAACTGAGTAGTTACGGCTGCGATGTTCAGTAGTCATCAGCTAATACCGCATAATGCCACGCCGTAAACTGGCTGAAATATGGCTTACGTATACTCGCGCAAAACACTGCTGCCGTCCAGGTGATCTCGATGTGACAGCAAATAGATAGGAGACATATTCAGCCTAAGGCAACGGCGGAAGATCACTGGACTCTTGCATCCACCTCAAACTGGTTTGATCTTTCGGCTACTTGCGAAGACGCGCCAATTTTTCTGCGGCGATTTGCCGGTCATGTCGAAACGGGTCATCCAAGCACCAGCGATCCCGGCGTTTATGTAGAAGAGGCATAGCAGGCTCTAGCTACAAAGTAGGCCAAGAACAGATGCACGGCAGCGAACTGCCGGTGCATTTACGCGCCCCTTGTTTTCTACTTACAGAACCCTTATGGAGCTGGTGCTAACTTCTGAATTGCGGCCCTGTGATGAGCTGTGCGCAAGATTGAAGTCCTAGGTTCGATGGCGATCGAGCAGAGGCGAAAGAGATACAACTGCTGTGAGTCGAGTATATCTAAGACGTTTTTTTGCCGCTATTTCGTTGGTTTTTCTCATATCGATTTCTTCAAACAGACTTGCTGGGCAAGAGACAGCGGAAAGCCTTCCACAGGCGCCGCAACCCGCACAGAGTACGAATTCATCAGACGGGAACTTCTTTGAGCGGCTGGGTAATTTCTATGTCAATGACTGGACTGGAAAGGCTGTATCTGGCCCTTCTGCGGCTCGTCGCGCTCTGGATGCTCCGCTCGATTCTTCTCCTTTTCCCAGTTCAGACTGGGGCTATGGCGGCTCGTCCCTGCTCGGGGTGCCGGATGGCAATGTCTACCCATTGATGACTGCGCTCAAGCTGCAGGATAAGCGAACGAAAATCTATGGATGGGTTGCGCCCAGCTTTAACGTGAGTACGTCTGAACGGAACAACTTTCCGGTAGCTTACGATATCTTTCCTAAGACGGTCGAGCTGAATCAAGCGGTCGTTTATATCGAACGCCTGCCCAATACTGTTCAGAACAAACACTTCGACTTTGGCTATCACGTCACTGGATTCTTCGGCATCGACTATCGCTTTACGACTGCGAAGGACTACTTCAGCCAGCAGCTGTTGCAGAAGAATCGGAGATACGGATTCGACCCTGTTCTTGAGTATGCCGACTTGTACTTTCCGGTGAAGGAGGGTCTCAACATCCGCATCGGCCGTTTTCTTTCTGTGCCGGGAATCGAAGCGCAGCTTGCGCCCAACAACTACAACATGACGCATTCGCTGCTCTATACGATCGATCCATTTACGGATACGGGGGCGATCGGCACGTTGAAGCTGAATAAGCAGTGGATCGTGCAGCTGGGCGTTTCGGCTGGACATGATGTTGCACCCTGGTCGGATGATCACAAGCTTTCTGGAATCGCCTGCCTGAACTACTCCACCAAGAGTAATCACGACAACTTTTATGTCTGCGCCAACGGCATCAACGATGGCAAGTATGCGTATAACAATCTGCAGCACTATGACGGTACCTGGTACCACAAGTTCAATGCGAAATGGCACACGGCTACGGAGGCCTGGTACATGTATGAGCGCGATGTTCCTAACGTAGCGGGTAATGTTGCGAACCCGGTGCCTACTGAGTTGGGGGCAAATGGAGCATTTTGCAGACCGGGCGTTCAGCTCTGCACTGCTCCTGAGTATGCCGTAGTAAATTACGTCAACCGCGAGGTTAATTCAAAGTTGATGTTTGGTTTCCGCTCTGATTTTCTAGATGATAAGAAGGGGCAGCGAACAGGCGTCGCGACGAAGTATACGGAGAACACCTTTTACGCAACGAAGTATATCGGCAGCACGATCATGCTGCGGCCGGAGGTGAGGTTCGATCACTCGTGGGATCGGAAGGGGTATGACAATGGAACCGCGCGGAATCAGTTCTTCGCGGGCATGGATCTTATCTACAAGTTCTAGGCGGGGGGCCTTGCCACAACGTCTGAAGAATAAGAGGGACCACCAGAAGGTGGTCCCTCTTTTATTGACTGCAATGATCCTTACTTAAGGGCAGATTCGATGGCTGCTGTCACTTCAGGGGAGTCAGGTGTAGTAGCGGGCTCGAAACGGGCAACGGGGTTGCCATTCTTATCGAAAAGAAATTTGGTGAAATTCCATTGAATTTCTCCGCCAAGCTTCGGATCGGCGGACTTGCTGGTCAGGAATTGGTAGAGCGGAGTTTTATCCTCACCTTTGACAGAGACCTTCGACATCATGGGGAAGGAAACGTTGTACTTCTTCGTGCAAAAGGTTTTGATCTCCTCGTTGGTGCCGGGCTCCTGACCCATGAAGTTGTTGGCCGGAATGCCAACGATGACGAAGCCCCGGCTCTTGTATTTTTCATAGATGGATTCAAGAGCCGTGTACTGTGGCGTGTATCCGCAGCGGCTTGCGACGTTGACCAGCAGAACAACCTTGCCTTTGTACTCGGAGAGCGAGACAGGTTGGCCATCGATAGACTTGAGCGTGAAATCGTAGATTGATTTTGCTTCGGGTGGGGCGGCGAATGCGCTGGCGGTTACGCCTAGAACAAGTGAGAACAGGGCGAGAAAGCTGAACTTACGCATGGTTTCCTCCATTTGCGTGCGGAACAGTAATAAGTAGGATCGAAATCAGTCTATGCGGAAGCAGATGCTGAGACACAACGAAAGGTTACACGAAGCTGTTGCCGGCAGGCGCGGCTTCGATGCGGACGCGGTGCTTTCAATTCAATTAGGATGAGAGAGATGCCGGGTATAGCAGTAGTAACCATTTCGGATCGATGTGCCGCAGGCCAGCAGGTGGATGCAACCGGACCGTCGGTTGCCCAATTGCTTGCCCAGCAGTGGCCGAAGGAGACGATAGGTCGCGGGCTTGTTCCGGATAACGAAGATGCAATCACTACCATGCTGCTTGAGCTGTGTCACCAGGGGTACCAACTTATCCTTACCGCTGGAGGGACAGGCCTGGGGCCTCGGGATGTGACTCCGGAGGCGACGCGGCGAGTGATTCAGCGCGAGGCGCCGGGATTGGCCGAAGCGATGCGGGCAGGCTCCGCTCTTTCGTATCGTTATGCGTGGCTAAGTCGCGCAATAGCTGGGCTTTGCGGCAAGACGCTTATTGTGAACCTGCCGGGGAGCGAACGCGGTGCAACGGAGAGCCTGGCGGTAATACTGCCGCTTTTACCTCATGCGCTGGAGGTTGTAGCCGGCGGAGCGACTCATCCGATTAGGTAACGAAACCGATGGGTAGGGTTATGGCACGAAAGAAGAATTGTTCTTCCCCAACCGGGTCTCTATGCTGTGTTTGTGACCGGGTTAGCTTTCGGGGGAGGGCCAATCCGGCCATTATTGGGGGTGCTCAGTGATATCCGCGGAGGACACGCGGATGTACCACGCTGAGCACCCACTTTTCTGTCCGCAGTTCAATGAGAGATTGAGGCAACGATGAAAGGTATCCTTCTGGCCGGTGGATCGGCCACCCGGCTGTACCCCGTAACACAGGTTGTCTCGAAACAACTGCTTCCCGTCTATGACAAGCCGATGATCTACTATCCGCTTTCGGCGCTGATGCTGGCCGGGATTCGCGAGGTATTGATTATCTCGACGCCGCGCGACACGCCCAGCTTTCAGGCGCTGCTTGGCGACGGCAGCCAGTGGGGCATGAAGCTAAGCTATGCCGTTCAGCCTAAGCCGGAAGGCCTCGCGCAGGCATTCATCATCGGCAAGGAGTTTGTTGGCGGCGAAAGTTGTGCTCTGGTATTGGGTGACAACATATTTTACGGGCAGACACTTGGCACGCTGCTGGCTACAGCCGCGACTCGCAGCTCGGGCGCTACGGTATTTGCCTATCCGGTGCATGATCCGGAACGGTATGGCGTCGTAGAGTTTGGGCCGGACGGGCGTGCGATCAGCATTGAAGAAAAGCCGAAGAAGCCCAAGTCGCGCTACGCCGTGACGGGCATCTATTTTTATGACGCTTCGGTGGTAGAGATTGCGGCGAATTTGAAGCCTTCTCCGCGCGGTGAGCTCGAAATCACCGATGTGAACCGCCATTATCTGGAGGCGGGCACACTACATGTCGAGGTGATGGGACGTGGTATGGCATGGCTGGACACCGGTACCCATGACTCACTTTTTGAGGCCGGACTCTTTATCAAAACCATTGAACAGCGCCAGGGACTCAAGGTTGCAAGCCCTGAAGAGATTTCATTCCGCAAAGGATGGATCGACGCGGAGCAGTTAAAAATGCAGGCGGCAAAGGCGGAGAAGAGCGGCTATGGCGAGTATCTGCTGGGTTTACTCGATGAGCCGTTCGTGCTTTCGTCGCAGGAGGGGCTGCTGTGAATGTGATTGAGACCTCTCTTCCTGGAGTGTTGGTACTGGAACCGCGCTGTTTTAGCGATGAACGCGGCGTCTTCTTCGAGACCTTCAATCTGGCGAAGATGGTTGAGCTTGGGCTACCAGCAGAGTGGAAGCAGGACAACTTTTCTCTGTCGAAGCAGAATGTGGTTCGTGGGATTCACTATCAAATCGGTGCCGCCCAGGGAAAGTTGGTGCGCGTGGTCACAGGCAAAGCTCTTGACGTAATCGTCGACCTGCGGCGGAGTTCGCCGACCTTTGGCCAACATACGACGGTTGAACTCAGCGGTGAGGGCTCGCAGATGGTGTGGATTCCCATCGGTTTCGGGCACGGCTTTTCTGCGCTGACGGAAACAGTTGCGCTGAGCTATAAGGTGACCGAGTATTATTCGCCGCAGTCGGAGCGGACAGTTCTTTGGGATGATCTGGAGCTGGGCATCGATTGGAAGATAGAGCCCGAGGACGCGATCCTTTCCGCGAAAGATCGGGCTGGTTTGCCGTTCCGGCAGGCTGAGGTCTTTGCCTGATGCCGCGAGTGCTGCTGCTGGGTGCAGGCGGGCAGTTAGGGATGCAGCTGGCCCGAAAGCTGAACGGGGAAACGGAGTTGATTTCGCTGACGCGGGCGGAGTTGGACTTCTTCGACGCTGCTGCAGTGCGGGCAGCGATCCACAGAGTTGAGCCAGAGATTGTGATCAATGCGGCCGCTTACACGGCCGTTGATCGTGCTGAGCAGGAACCAGAGTTAGCGCGGATCGTGAATGCTGTGGCTCCCGGCGTGATTGCTGAGGAGTTGCAGCAGACGAACGGATGGCTGATTCACTATTCAACAGACTATGTTTTTGATGGATCCGGGACTCAGCCTTGGCGAGAGCCTGATGCAACAGGACCGCTGAATGTCTATGGGCAAACTAAGCTGGACGGAGAACTGGCAATTGCCGCTACCGGATGCCGGCATGTTGTTCTGCGAACCAGCTGGGTTTACGCGGCTGAGGGACGGAATTTTCTGAACACTATGCTGCGCCTTGGCCGCGAGCGGGAGCAACTCAAGGTAGTCGATGACCAGATTGGAGCGCCGACGTCAGCGGAAGCGATTACCGAAGCGACTCGTGCCGTCTTACGACAACTGATCGCGGGCGGAGAAGCCGCCGATGCGAACGGAGTCTATCACCTGACCTGCGCAGGCGAAACGAGCTGGTGTGGCTTTGCGCGCGCAATCTTTGCAGCCTTTGCCTCAAAGCAAAAGTCGCCTGAGGTGATTCCCATTCCGACTGAAGCCTATCCCACGCCCGCCATGCGGCCGCGCAACAGCAGACTCAACTGCGAGAAATTTACCAGGCAATTTGGATTTTCGATGCCGCATTGGGAAGATGCGCTGGCCGCTGTTGCCAGTGCGATCTCTTCCACCATTTAACGGACCGGCTTGCGACGGATGTTCTGACTTCCCTTCCATCCCATTGCCCCTGCTGATGCACGGGACTTGAGTAAGTTGGTCTCGACTTCAGTATCGTTAGTCGACCAGATCGTCATGCCGCCAATCACGAGAAGCAGCGGCAAAATAATGCCGCTATTCAGCAGGCTATCGATCGCAGAGATGAGGACGGCTGCGGACAATGTGTGCCGCATGTTTGTATATCCGATGTCGGATCGAGCTAGCGGAAACCAGACCGCTCTGAGAGCCGGAATCAGAAGCAAAGCCTCCAAAGACAATAGCCCCACGCTTCCATACATTCCAAAAGCGAGCAGCCACAGGCCCCACGGCCGCTCCAAGCCGTGGTTCCACCAGTTCCATTGGCCATAACCGAGGATGGGTTCATCAAGCGCGGTGTTGATATGGCGCTCGTCTTGCCCAAGACGCCATCCAAGCGAACCTTTGCCGATGCTTTTCAGATAGCTTGCAATCGCATGCGCTCTCGGGTCGTGTTTTACCAACTCGCGCAGGGAGACGATGTTCGCGATACGGAAGGCCGCAAATGCGAGAATGCCCAGAACTAGGAGAATACTGACTGTCCGCGAGAGATAGCGCGGATCAATAAAGACAAAGGGCACAAGCGCAAGCAGCAAGAGGATTGCACCCGTGGATTGGCAGAGGATCGTAATGGCAAAGAGGATCACGGCGACTGCAAGAATCGGGATACCCAGGATCTCGGTAGCAGTCTTGCGTCTCCACAGCCAAATGGCGATAAGCGCTGAGGTTGCCATCCAGATGCCGAGCTGGTTGCCGTTTTCCAGCAGGCCAATAGGCCGATGACCGATGAAGCGGTCTGCACCAATCAGTTGGAAGGGCTGATAACCATAGAGCCGGACATAGATGAAAGGTCCTGTAAAGAATTCGATAAGACAAAACGGAATGTAAGCCAAGCCGCCGATGACAAAGGCTTTCGCAGCCAGACGCAGCGACTGAGTATCGGTGAAGTAGAGCCGCCCGATCAGATATGGGCTGCCCCAGGCGAGAAGCTGATACATCTCGCCCACCCAACCCTCTTTGTAGTTGCCGGGGTTTGCAATGGCGGAGAACAGGGGCGCGATGAGCCACATGCCCATTGGCAAGTCCCAGACGGTGAGCTCAAATCGCTTGAAGCTGGAGCGGTCGAAGAGGTAGACACCCAATATTCCGCAAAGACCAGTAATCGTGGCTTTTGTAATGAAATAGTCGGACTCGAGGCTTGTCCCCAGAATCCAGTACGGAAATGTCACATGTGGGTCGACATAGTTTGCCGCGGGAAGAACGGCCCAGCCGCCGATAAAGTTAACGAGTAGAGCCTTGCGAATAGGTAGCCGCCGAAAAAACAAAAGGCTAGCAGGAATCCATCCGAGCAAGGCAATCATGGGAGGAACAATCATGCAGACACCCGTATGCGACGAATCGCATGGGGGACAGATCCGGGGGAGGATATCATAACGTAGAGCATAACGTATGGTTGCATTAGAGGTTGGGCTTTCGGCTACGCGAGTTGCCGGTCTTGTTGCCTATTCGGTGTCACTGGCATTATGCGCCAGTCGATGTCTCAGGGGGCGGCGAATCAATGGTCTGTACGGCATCCTTTCTCTCGTACAGCTGGTTCTGCTCCTGGATATAGTGTTCGATTGGCGTTGGATGTTGCACGAACGCCTTCTTCAAAATGCGATGGCGCATGGCGTCTACGGCGCTCGCCGTCCGGGGCAATTGCTGTGGCTCTGTATTCTGATGGGTTTCGTCGCTGCAGGCGTTGTCTTGGTTACAGTGAAATTACAAAGCAGGCGCGGCGCAGCTATTGCAGTAATCGGCACAATATTCTCAGTGGGGCTGCGGTGCATGGAGGTCGTCTCCTATCACTGGGTGGACGCAGTAATGTATTCCAGGGTCGGCGCAGTGATGTTGGTGGGCATCCTCTGGATAGCCTTAGCCCTGTTTACATGCCTGGGAGTGTGGATGGACGGTCGTCTCCGTCAACCGCGATGAGCCAGAAATTGAGGCTTCATTCGAACTTCCACGGACGGGGTGGTGAGACTCTGCCGCCATTCGTGTCTTCCCATGCCTGATGCATGAGGCGAGCGAGGTTGCGATTGCGGCTGGCGCGCTCTTTGCGACTGGGGTCGCCACTTAGGCTGTTGCGCAGGACTGTCAGGTGGTAGAGTGCAAGCTCTTGTATTTTTGCGAGCCACGCTGCCATGCCATGGTGCTTACGGTAATAAAGCAGCGTGCTTCGCATACGCCAGCGAACCAACTGCGCCCCAGCTGACGACATCTCCAGCGTCTTGATCTGCCTGGAAGATTCTCCGCCAATGTGAATGACGACGATGTCCGGCCAATACATGATCTTGTAGCCCGCATTTTGGATGCGGCGGCAGAGGTCGACTTCTTCCGAATAGAGAAAGAAATCTGGGTCGAAGAAACCGACCTTATGCAATGCCTCGGCACGGATGATGGAATATGCGCCAGGAACCCAATCTACTTCGGCTGGCTGCATGGGATCCGCCCAGGTGCGGTCAAAGCTGCCGAAAAAGCGAGACTTCGGGAACCTGGCGGCGAGACCGGTGAGTACTTTGAAGTCTGAGAGAATGCTGGGAAACATACGTGCCGATGGTTGCCATGAGTGATCGCGTCCAACCAGGCGACCGCCGGCGAGGCCGACCTCCGGCTGAGCATCCATGTGCTGGATGGAAAGGCTCAAGGCACCGTCGCACAAGAACGCGTCAGAATTCAGCAGAACGATGTACCGGCCCTTTGCGGCAGCGAGAGCAACGTTATTGGCGGCGCCAAAACCGAGATTGACTTCACTGCGCATCACGTGGACATCGGGGAACTCTGACTCGACCATCTCTACCGAGCCATCGCGGGAGTTGTTGTCCACGACGAAGATTTCAAGGCGCAGTTCGCCTTGTTCGCGATTGACCGATTGCAGAGACTCACGCAGCACATCACGCGTATTGAAAGAGACAATGATGAGCGATATATCCATAGAGCCAGGGGAGGATTCGTCTGGTGTCATCAATCAAGCGCTTTCGTTTACAGGGATGAAGACTCTAGACTTGGCACGCGATCGTGTAGACTCCGTGGAATTACCGTTTTACGACGTTAACAGTTTGATGATGAAGTATTGCTGTGCCATTTGCCAAGTCAAGTGATGACTGACGGAACCGATTAGATTCTCGCCAGATTTGTAGGATCGCGACGGGCATGTTTGGACATCTTCGGCGTTAGTCAATTCATATGGTGAGACGTGGGAGGGCTCTCATCTATGATCAGAACAGCAAATGCAATTGGAGACTTTAACGCCATGCCTACTGAAATTACACAGAAAGTGCAAATGAATCGCATACGCATTCCCAAAGAGTCTTTGCAGCTGATTGTGTTTCACGCAGTGTAAACTTTCGGTGACCTTGGAACTTTTGCTTGACCTTACTTAGGTAATTACTTTATTTTCGAATCTGTCGCATTCAGTACATATGCATACCGGTGTCCTATGATTGGCACCTCTGTTGAGAGATGATGGCAGGTCCTCCACCACTTGCCGTTGCAACTCAACAGTAAACCTTTTAGGTTGCGCCGAAGGGCACTCGTAATCGCTCTTCCCATCGCGCATTCTTGTAGCCCTCTTATATAAAGTCTTGGCCTCTAAGAATCCTAACTCGCGGTACCGTGCCATTTCGTTATAGGCATAGCGACCGTTCCTCAAAACACGCCTTGTGTTTGCTAATTGACTCAGTTTGACACAGATATCTCTGCGTTGTGCGCAGCGGGGAGATCTCTCGGTCATAAGTGTTTCTTAAGTAATCTGCAGCGTGTGAGGTGGACGTCGATGAGACGGTTAGCGATTTCTCATATGCAGATTCCAGCACAAGTAATGCATTTGAGTAACTCCGCGTTGATTCTCGGATGTTCTAGGAGCCCAAAAATGACTCTGCGTGCGAAGTTCACCTCCAAATTCTCTTGGCCTTTCTTCTTAGTTTTGATGGGAGCAGCGCTTGCTGCTTCGAGTCGCGCTCAACCCACCTCGACCGTAGTGCAGGTAACATCGGGCGTGCAGCAGTCGTTGGTGAAGCGGTTGGGTGTGAACCTTGGGGATCAGAGTTTTTACGATTCCGGTCAGATGCTGAAGAACCTGGTGTTTCTGAACCCTGGTTTTGAGGCGATGAAGTATCGCAGCATTATGATCTGCAGCTCGGTGTCGTCGAACACGTGCACGGACGACAACAACTACAGTCCCCAGCCGACCGGATTCTGGACGGGCGGAACGTACCAGATCCTGTCCGGGACGTCGAACGGGGCCTCGGGGAAGGTGGTGTCGAGCACCAAGAACCCGACCAGCTGCTCCGGCTGCGGTCAGATCATCCAGTTTGACAAGAACCTGAGCCTGGTCAAGGGCGACTATATCGTGGTGGCCAACTCGTTCCCGGGAGGCGGGGATGCGGACTGGTGGGACTCGGTCTCGGGGGGTGGAACGATTACCTCGGAGACGACGGATCTGTCTCCGGAGACTCCTGGCAAGCAGGCGCTCCTGGTGAGCGGAAGCGGGGCGGGCCAGTCGGCGTCTGTGACGTCGTATTTCGATAACGAAAATAATCTGAGCTTCATCCAGCTGAACGGCACCTTCGCGGTGACCTTCCGTGCCAAGGGCATGGGGGGAACGAACAAGGTGGGCGTGAACGTGGCGCGGTTGAGCACCTCGGGAAGCCTGCTGAACTATCTGAGCCAGACGGTAACGCTGACCAACAGCTGGCAGGACTACACGCTGACGTTTTCCGCTGCCGAGACGGGTTCAGCCGCGGGCACGGTGCAGCTTGCCTTCAGCACCAGCGGCTCGAGCTTTGAGCTGGACGATGTGAGCCTGGCGCAGACCAACTCGAGCGCCTCGAACCCGACCGCCTTCCGGGACGATGTGGTGAACGCTCTGAAGGAGCTGAACCCTGGAACGATCCGGATGATGGCCGCCGGCGCGGCCCTGGGCTCGGATCTTCCCAACCAGCTTCAGGTTCCGTTTGCGCGCTACCGGGAAGGGTTCAGCACCGGGTCCACGACGGAAAACGCGGTAGCCTACGGCATCCATGAGTTTCTTCAGCTGTGCCAGACGGTAGGTGCGGACCCTTGGATCACGATCCCGACGGCGACCACTCCGGCGGAGATGACGGACTTCATGGAGTATCTGATCGGCACCGGCTCGGATCCGTGGAGCCAGCTTCGCATCTCACGCGGGCAGAGCGCTCCGTGGACGACGGTGTTCAACAAGATCCATATCGAGTTCGGGAACGAGACCTGGAACGGCTCGTTCCGTGGCGAGTCGATGAACTACAACGCCTATCCGCAGCTGGCCAACCAGATCTTCGGGGTGGCGCGCCAGACGCCGGGGTATCAGGCGAGCAAGTTCGACCTGGTTCTGGATGGGATGGCGGCCAGCCCCGGATACAACGGGGTGCTGCTGGAGACCAGCAACCAGCATGACTCGATCGACATCGCCCCCTATCTTCTCTACAGCGCCAACGACGAGCCGATGTCGACCATGTTCGGTGCTCTGTTTGCAGAGCCGGAGATGTTCGAGAGCCCGGGCGGGGAGGTGTACAAGAACATGACGACGGCGCAGGCCGCAGCGACGCCGACGTATGTGAGTGTCTACGAGACCAACCTGGGCACGATGATCGGCGGGATCACGCTGGATGAGCTGAACCAGCTGACGCCGTCGATCGGTGCGGGCATCGCGCATACGGTGCACATGCTGGAGATGATGCGTCTTGGGGTGGTGTATCAGAACGCCTTTTCGCTGCAGCAGTACGCCTATAAGCGCGGCGACGGCAAGTCGGTGAAGCTGTGGGGCATTGTGCTGGACATGGGCACCACCAACCGGCGCCGTCCTCAGTTCCAGACCCAGGCGATGGCCAACGCCGTAATCGGGGGCACCATGCTGCAGACGGTGCAGACGGGGGCCAACCCGACCTGGAACCAGCCGCTGTCGAGCGACAGCGTGCAGATGAACGGGGTGCACACGATCCAGTCGTTCGCCTTCCAGAACGGCAGCCAGGTGTCGACGATCGTGTTCAACCTGAGCCAGACGACGGCTCTTCCGGTGACCTTTTCGGGCCCCAACGCTCCCTCGGGCACGGTGCAGATGACGCAGATTACCTCGGCCAACATTACCGACAACAACGAGACCGCGGATGTGGTTGAGCCGGTGAGCAAGACGCTGAGCGGCTTCAACCCGGCAACGGGCCTGTCGCTGCCCCCGTTCTCGATGACGGTGCTGACGACGGCGGCGAACACGACCCAGGCTCCGGTCTTCAGCGTGCCTGCGGGAACCTACACCTCGGCCCAGAGCGTGACCATCACGGATGGCACCTCGGGAGCGGTGATCTACTACACCACCGACGGCTCGACGCCCACCAGCAGTTCGACCAAGTACACCGGCGCGATTACGGTGAGCAAGAGCGAGACGCTGCAGGCGATAGCGACCTCAGCGTCGCTTGCTGCCAGCGGGGTCACCTCGGCTGCTTACGTGATCGGCGCCGCGCCGACGGCGGTGGCTACGCCAACCTTCTCGGTAGCTGCCGGCACGTATACCACCGCGCAGACGGTGTCGATCGTCGACGCCACCTCGGGGGCAACCATCTACTACACCACCAACGGTGCAACCCCGACCGCCGCCTCGACCAAGTACACCGCGGCCATCACGGTGAGCACCAGCGAGACCATCAAGGCGATCGCCACTGCCACCGGAGCGACCAACAGCGCGGTAGCTTCGGCAACTTACACCATCTCCCCGGTGGTGGCTACGCCGACCTTTTCGGTCGCCGCCGGCACCTACTCTACCGCGCAGACCGTGACCCTGAAGGACGCAACCGCGGGAGCCGTGATCTACTACACCACCAACGGCGCTACGCCAACCACCGCCTCCACCAAGTACTCCGCAGCCATTACGGTCAGTGCCTCGGAGACCATCAAGGCCATCGCCACTGCCACCGGAGCTGCCAACAGTGCGGTGGCTTCCGCAACCTACACCATCTCCCCGGTCGCCGCTACGCCGACCTTCTCGGTGGCCGCAGGCACGTACACCACTGTGCAGACCGTTACCCTGAAGGACGCAACCGCGGGAGCAACCATCTACTACACCACCAATGGCGCAACTCCAACAACGTCCTCCACCAAGTACACGAGCGCAATCACGGTTAGTGCATCGGAGACACTGAAGGCCATCGCTGTGGCAACCAACTACACGAATAGCGCTGTGGCTTCCGCAACCTACACCATCTCCCCGGTCGCCGCTACGCCGACCTTCTCGGTAGCTGCCGGTACTTACACGGCAGCGCAAACAGTAACGATCACTGATGCCACCACGGGCGCCACCATCTACTACACCACCAACGGCACGACGCCAACGACGTCCTCCACGAAGTACACCGCGGCCATCACCGTTTCTGCTTCAGAGACGCTGAAAGCTATTGCAGTGGCGACTAACTATACCAACAGCGCAGTAGCGTCGGCGACATATACCATCACGCCTGTTTCGGGAGGCCTACCAACTGGACCTATGGCGGGTCAATTAGCGCTGAACGGCTCCGCTCAACTGATAGGCAACATACTGCAACTGACTAACGGCGGCGCAGGAGAGCAGAGCTCAGCCTGGTTTAGCACGCCACTTCCAGTCAGTGGCTTTACAGCTGATTTCGACTTCCAACTTCCGACTGCCGATGCAGACGGGTTTACCTTTGCAATACAAAACAGCTCGAAAGGAAAATGGGCAGTCGGTGGTAACGGCTCAGGCCTTGGATATCAAGGAATTAATAAGAGCATTGCTGTAACCTTCGATCTGTACCAAAATGGCGTAGCTAATTCCGAAAATGTTGGTGTCTACACGGGCGGAGCGGCGGCCAAGGGCAATTCAGTCAACCTGGCTAATTCAGGAATCAACCTGCATAACGGAGATCTCTTCCATGTGCACATCGTTTACTCCGGAACTACGTTGAAGCTTACGATCACCGATACCACAACGGCTGCCTCGTATACCGGTTCTTTCACGGTCAACGTGGTGGGTAGTGTGGGAGCCAGTACGGCATATGTCGGCTTCACCGGTAGCACCGGGGCTATGACCTCCACCCAGAACATTACGAACCTGACGTTTAGCAACTAGACGCCATGTGTCAGATCGAGGGGTAGCGATCACCGATCGCTACCCCCTCTTTTTGCACTCAGCAGCGAAATCGATTCTGCAATAACCTCAACACTTCCTGATAGAGTGACCTCTCAGAGATGGTCAAGCGGGATACAGTCTACATCTGGCGGATCGGTCCGGAGGCATTTAAGGCACTAACCTTGTCTCGAATGGAGGAGCGAATCGCTTCATGGCGCGCCTTGCTCTCCCCGAAAGAGAGGGAAAAGGCGGATGCCTTCCGTGTGGAAGAGCCTCGGCGCGAATACATCGTGGCACATGCGGCTTTGCGGCACTTACTTGGCCGTTGCCTGGGCGTTTCGCCGGGCTCGCTGGAAATTGGCGGCGAAGATGGAACAAAGCCTGCTCTGCTGCCAGCGGTCAATCAGAAGATGGACCTGCGATTTAATCTCAGCCATACCCGCAACGCTATCCTGATTGGCATTACCTCCGGGAGAGAGTTGGGAATCGACACGGAGTGGCAGCGACCCATGGAAGACCTCGACGGCATGGCGAGAAGCGTCATGAGTGACGAGGAATTGAGCATTTGGAGCTCCCTCGAACCGGCAGTCCGGCTCACTGCCTTCTACCACCTGTGGACGCGTAAGGAGTCTTATCTGAAGGCGATTGGACTGGGCTTGTTCCGTAGCCTCCAAGACGTAACGGTGCCGGTCAACGCGGATTCGATCGATGACATGGCTCGGCTGGTGCGGGACAGGAGCGGCCCAGGTCGATGGTACGTAAAGAATGTTCCTATGCCGAAGGACTATTCCGCATCCATATGTTGTGAGGATGGGGAAGCGGTACAGTTGGCGACCGTTGACTTTGACCTGGCGGAGTTGGACCAGTGCTAGAACAAGAGGAGAGATTGCCGGGAAATGCCGCGAGGTAACTGTCCGAAGTACCCGGTTACCCCGTCGAACCGGTCAATTGTTGTGCTAATGTGAGGAAAGGTTGAGGCTTTTCTGGCTGATTCAACTGCGTGTATGTGAGATGCGGGGATAAAGGGCGGCGACGCCTGTGGGAAAGGTAAAACGAGCGTGCAATTTCTATTTCTCCTCCCCTTCTTAATCAATGTCTACTACGCGTCCCGCAATCGCCTTGATAAGGCTTTCCTGAACGTTTACCTGCCCTGTCTCCTCTTCGTCCCCACGTTCTACAACATTCGTCTGCCTCACATGCCGCCTATTTCACCGGCAAGCGGCGCATTGATTCCCATCGGCCTTGCCCTCCTGCTACGCCCCAAGATCAGATGGCAGTTCCGCCGCATGGATCTGTGGGTAGTGCTCTTTATGGTGAGCATCGGGTTGAGCGAGACCCTGCGAGAGGGCAACCCGAAGGACGGGATGATCATCTGGATACAGAATTTCTTCGAGATGTTCCTCGCCTATATCGTAGGGCGGCAGATTATTGAACCGGAGCTTCGGCTCGAGACAATCAAGCGGATGATTTTTCTGTTCGTCTGCCAAACGCCACTTGCATTGTATGAATACCGCTTTGGCGTCAATCCATGGGTGATGTTTGGCTATAGTTTTTTTCGTCTCGGCAATATCGGGTGGATTGTACAAATCCGCGGCGGTCACGCCCGTATTTCTACATGCTTCGCTCACGCCATTCTGGCTGGAATGCTGTTTGTAGTGGCCATTGCGCTCAACTACTACCTGGTACAGATCTACAAGTTGGACAAGAATAAGCTCGGCAAATGGATGTCATTGCTACAGAAGTACCGGGTGCCATTTTTCATCCTGCCGGTCTTGCTGTTTCTGACTGGCTCCCGTATGCCGATGGCCTGCGCCGTGCTCTGCTTCATGGTTCTGCAGATTCCGCGCTTCAAGAAGATGCAAACCGGCGTCATCGTCGTTGCGCTGGTCACCGTGATCGGTGGCAGTATCATCTACGCTGCATTTGTACAGTACACCTCGATTAAAGAAGGCCAGACCACGGATGAAGCACAAACCAGCGCACTCTATCGCAGACAGCTGCTGGAGAACTACGCGCCCACGCTTGAGCAAGGTGGCTGGCTTGGCTGGGGAGTAGAAAGCTTCCCTCGTTTTCCCGGGCAGGAATCGGTGGACAACAACTATCTCATTCTGCAACTGGCGCAGGGCAAGCTGGGGAAATACTCATTTATTCTGCTGGGGATTGAAGGGGTCTGGACGCTGGCACTCGCTGCTTCGCGGTTCAAATCAAAAGAGAGTTTGTATCTCATCTTCAGCCTGCTGGGGGGGCTGATCGGCATCTTCGTGGCGTTGAGCACTGTAGCCTTGTTCGAGCAGGTGATTCAGATGCTGTTCCTGATACTGGGCTGGTCGCAGTCATTGCAGGATACGCGTGTCGTCGGCGCGCAGGCTCTCAGCACAATGCCAGAACCAAAGTTCCGCTTCAAGCGCGTGATTGCCTGACAGACTCGAAACCAGAGTCATTGCCAGGCACAACTTCAACTGCGACACCTTCAGCACTATCGAGAGGAACTGCCCTTCTACTCCGTGAGATGGATTCCAGAGACCTTCCAGGAAAGTACCGTCATGGAATAAGGCGGAAGTGAATAGGACCTGGCAGGATCGAAGTCGGACAATGTTTCGTGTTTAATGTCCACGGTCTGGGCGAGTTCGTTGGTGTCATTGATGTGAGCTGAAGTAAGGCGGCTGACCTGGACAGGATTGGATTGCGTCGCGCGAGTCACCAGCGGACCAGAAAGCGTCACCGGTAGCGCTGCGTTGCGGCTCAGGTTGAAAAGGATCACGCTGCAGCGCGCGCCGTCTGTGAAAGCAAACGATTGAATCAGGTGCGCGCCGTTGAGTTTGACCTTGGCGTTACCGTTGTCGGGCTGATCCCAGGTAGGGTTCGAACCAGATGGAACGGTAAGGAGCATTTTGTCTGCGATGGCTGAGTTAGCCAGCTTTTCCGACAGAAATGAGGGTCGAACGCGATTGGTCTGGCCTCCCATATCCACTACGGTTCCCCAGAGTTTCACTGACTCCCCTGCATTCGGATTCGCAGAATTGTGGAAGCCGTTGACGTATTCGGGAAGCGCGAAGACTGCCTGTGAAATGATGCCGTTGTCGCGCAGCATCAACAGCATATGGTCGGCTACAGATAACCCAGCTCCGAGCGACGGAATCGTGGAGTCGAGCGCGACCTGATCGATCTTGCCTTCATAAGCTCCGAGATTGACTTCGTATACTGCCAGTTTGACGCCGGCTTTCTGCGCCAGCTTTGCATCGGCTACAACAACGCCGGTTGGTCGGCTGTCGAGAGCCTCCGGTTCGGCAAACATGGGGCCGAAGATGGCTTCGGACGAAGAAGCGTCGTCGAACGGATTGAAAGTGTAGGGCGCGATGTCGATAGTATCCGCGTGACTCTGGACCGCCAGCTCTTGCTCGTTCCACCACGGCACGGCAAACCATCCATCCATGATCAGGTCAAATTTGGAAGAGTCAAAGAACGGCGCGGCTCTTGCCGTTGCAAAGACATCAGAGACGCGTGTGGCATAGGCCTTGGGGTCGGGAATACCTTCACCAGCAAAGGAGTTCCAATTCCAGGTTTCGTTTCCGAGTTCTAAATGGATTGTCGGGAAAACGCTTGTCCATGGAGCAGCCTGGCCAAGCGCTGTACGCTTTGCCCCATAGGGCGAGGTGGATGGCCCGGCAAAATATTCAACCAGGTTTCGGGTCTCCTGCGTGGAGAGTCCAACGGGCACTACGAACCACGGTTCAGCTTGGACGGTCTGGCACAAGACCATGAACTCGTGAAGGCCGATCGCGATGTCACCGGGATCCTTAGACGTTTCGCTGTAGCCGGCGCGTTGGCGGGCGAAGGGTGGGGCTAAAAGATTGTCAATGCTGCTGCCGAAGTTGGCGCCATTATCCATATAGCGCAGAATGCCCGGGCGTAACTCACGCAGGCGATCGACCACTGCATTACGAAATGCTGTGGGATTGTCATGTGCAGGTGTTTCTGTAAACGCGACATCATCCAGCAGCGCCGAACCGCCATGGATGTTGAAGATGAGATGAATGGGGCCGATTGTATTGGGGCGCTCGTTTACAGTGATTGGTAGTTTGAAGTCCTGCCATGAGGATGTGAGTTGAATATCGTGGGTGAGGTAGGTGAGAACGCCATACTTTTGTGAAAGGCGAGCGACAGAGACGTTGATGCGGTTGGAGCTACCGAGGCCTTTCGCCCGGAACGTAACCGTATACACGCCGTTCAACTGCACAAAGGACCGGCCCTCAAATGTATCGACGCCTGACGTGAGGGTAGCGTCCTGGCCCGCTCCTGAAGCGTTCAGTCGCAATGCTTGTTTGCCGGCAGAGCCGCTGGGAAGGTCTTGAAATTCGGTAGTGATCGTACCGCCGCCGTGCGTGTCAGTCCACCAACCGCCTAGCGCATCGCCGGGCATCGCTTTGCGTACGATGTAGAAATCACCTACCTGCGGGTGGACATTGAGTTTGCCAAAGTTGATCCACACGCCCTGATGAAGAGTGCCCGATGCAGGGCTGCTGGAGGTTACCGCGCCCTTCTGCCCTCTCGCTGCTCCATAGAAGAATTCAAATGTGCCGCCTTTGACAAAATCTGCGGGCCAGAAGCTCCACTCATCGTTGTCAGCGCAGGAGTCTCCCTTGACGAATTTGCACTGCAGCACACTTTGCCAGATCGTCCCTTCAAAGCCGGGGTTGCGAAAGGCAAGATTGCGCATCATGATCCCGGAGTCGTAAAAGGACTGGCCACTCAGGTTGATTCCGAATCGTTTTACATTGGAACGAATGACTTTCGGTTCGATTGAGATGTTAGTGGTTGTGCTCAAGTTTGAGCCTTGACTGGAGGCCTGAGTAGCCTGTGCGGGCGAATTCGGCGATCCGTTTTGTCCGCAGGCTGTAATGGAAATAAGCAACACCAGCGAGGTGCAATTGAGCACTCGCCAGAACGTCCCGACAATTTTGTCACTTGATACCGAAGGCCGGTACGGCCTACGCATGAAAGTCATGGGTTGCTTTCCAGTACAGTTTCAGCATCGCATCAATCTTCTGATTCCAGTCGAAAAACTCTTCTGCCCGCTTTCGTCCGGCAATACCCAGTTGAATTCGTAATGCCTGGTCGGCAGCCAGCGTGATCATCGCCGTAGTAAACCCACGTGTGATTGTTTCTTGATTGGACGGGTCCACGAGGACTCCGCAGCTTGCGTCGAGATAATCTGCCGGGCCACCCCAGGCGGTGGCGATCACCGGGATTTCGCAGGCCATAGCCTCAAGCACCACCGCTCCGCCGCACTCATAAATGCTGGGCAGCAGCAGCGCCGTTGCTCCCTGGAGGATCGAGGCGCACTCAGGCTGGGGTCGCCAGCCAAGCCACTCGACACGGTCAGCGATTCCAAGGTTCTGCGCCTCAGCACTCCATGTGGCGCGCATAGGACCATCGCCGATTACCTGCAGTCGAGCGCCCGGCATTGCGGCCAGTGCATGAAGCGCAAAATCCAGCCGCTTCCAGTCCACGAGACGTCCGACGAAGACGAATCGTGCCGGATCGGCGGCCAGAACCGGCTCCTCCGGGAGATGCCAGATACTGAGATCTACTCCATTTTCGGGAATCTCAATGATCTCTCCCCGGACGCAGGCGGGCAGCGCCCGCCGTGTCCGTTCGTTGGCAACCAGCAACAGGGCCGCGTCTTTCTTGCCGGAGATGATGCTGTTGACAAGGCTTGCGCTACTGCGGCCCACCGCCACTGTCATCCGCGTGAAAAGCGATTCCGCGCCACGAAAGGTGGGAGGATAGTCCATGCCACCATTCATCGGGCCAATAATTACGGGGATCCCCAGACCAGAGATGAACGAGGGAGCTTTAGGCGAAACCGGAATGGGCTGATGCACGAGATCAATATGTTGCTCACGCATCAACCGCCTCACCATACCTCTCTGGATCAGCTGGTTGATGAGCACCATCAACGTGCCAAATGTAGCCTCGGATACACGCCTGGGAAGGCATCGGCTGAGCTGCCAGATGAGCCGGTGATACCACTTGTCTGGAATGTACTGGATCCGTTCCTGATCATTGGGAAATCGCGCCTCCAACTCAGCACGAGTACGGCCATGCGTAATCAGCCATGCTTCAATGCCGCGTGCGCGTAAACGAGCAAAATAATGCAAAGGCAGAGAAGCTTCACCACCGAACCGAAACGAGGCATTCTCAGTGACGATGCAGATACGCAATGATTCCGGCGAAATCGGTAGAGACTGGTTTGAAGACATCAGCTCGCTGTCTCTCCTTCAACCGGGAACACCAGGACGGATGTTTTCATCTTCTCACGTGGCTTCTACCGCCTGGCAGGCCTATATTGGTGAGCACCATCAACGGTAGTGTTATAGATTTTTGAGAAAAAATTCCGTCATGCGGGTAAACAGAAGCCGCCGCGTGGGAGGATCGTCAATGCGGTGACCCCGATCCGAAAGAAGTAGAATGTCGGCGGATTTTCCTTCATCCAGGAGGTGATCCTGAAGAGTCAATACATTCTCCATGTGGACGACTTCATCCTGAGTGCCCTGCGCCACCATCAGAGAGCCCTTGAAAAACCTAGGGCTGTCATTCGCAAGAGCAACCGAGGTAGCCCAGCCGTCGGCATGGACTACAGGATCATCAAGATAGCGCTCTGCAAAGACGGCATCGTAGTAATGCCAGTCGACGATCGGCGCGCCCGCGAAACCAGCCGCAAATGGGACAGGCCGGTCAAGCATGGCGTGCAGCACGAGAAAGCCCCCATACCCCCACCCGCAGACACCGATGCGGCCTTGATCAACATAGGGCAGAGTTTTCAGGTAAAGCACTCCATCGCGCTGGTCGCCCAGTTCCTGTGCGCCCAAACGCAGGTGTATCGGCTCTTCAAAGTAGTGTCCGCGGCCAGTGGTCCCTTGATTGTCCAGGGCAAAGATGATGTAGCCCTGCTGAGCCATGAGTTGCATCCAGAGGCCAGCAGAACCAGCCCAATTATCACGAACAAGCTGCTCTCCAGGGCCGCCGGCGAGGTAGACAATCACCGGATACTTTCGCGTTGGATCAAAGGCTGACGGTTTGATCACAAATGCATGCACAGTGGCGCCCATATGCAAGCTGAGTGTCATGAACTCGACAGGCTGGAGATTAGCGCTTCCTGGTGTTCCGGTTTTGTCAGTCGATGGCTGAGACTGATGCTGTGTACCAGAAATCCCCGCCAGCTGCGCATCTCCATGCTCCACATCCAGAATGGAAAGCTGAGGCGGTGTCATTCGACTGGAATAGCTGTCTGAGAAACGCGCGGCGCCGGCAGCAAAACGGATCTCATGGGTACCTGGCATCTGAGTAATACGCTTCATACCGGTACCGTCCAGCTTGATCGCGTAGAGGTGACGTTCAAGAGGTGTTTTTTCGGTCGCCGTGAAGTAGACCTGCTGCCGAGTCTCGTCGACGGCATTCAGGCTGGTCACCTCCCAGTCGCCACGAGTCAGTTGTACGAGCTCCTTGCCTTGAAGGTCATAGAGATAGAGATGGCGGAAGCCGCCGTTACGTTCGCTTGACCAGAGAAAGGTTTTTCCATCTTTAAGGAAGTAGAGATCATCGCTGACATTGATCCAGTATTTGTCCTTCTCGGTGAACAATAGTCGGGTCTTGCCCGTGACAGTGTCAGCGAGAAACAGATCCAGGGCTTGCTGACGGCGATCAAGGCGTTCGATCGCAAGACGCCGGCCATCGGGCAACCATGCAATGCGCGGAAGATAATAGTTCTTGGTTGGCCCCAGGTTCATTTCCACTGGTTCGCCACCTGCGATGCGTTGCACTAGGACGCGGATTAAAGGTAGTTCGCCGCCGGGCTTTGGACAGACTATCTGTCGCGCTTCGCCACTACTTTTTCGCAGAGTGTACTTGTCCACTGCGCGGTCGTCGGTCTCGAGAAATGCGATACGGGAGGAATCCGGCGACCACTCGTATGCGCGGGAAAGGTGCAAGTCGTTACGGTAGGGCCAGTCCGGTTCACCCACAATCACACCTTCGTGCGGCGTTTTCGCAAGGAGACGTGGCTGCCCGCCATCAGCGCTGACCAGCCAAAGACTGTGGTTTCGAATAAAGCTGATCGTTCGTGTATCGGGGGCAAGCGAAACGTCGGAGACGGATTCATCTCCCGTGAGCACGATATGCGATTTACCGGATGACAGTTCAAGCCATGCAATCGACTGGGTGCCGATCAATAAGAGCGAGTCATTATTTGTAGACCAGGCAAAATCCTGCAGCAGAAAAGAGTTGCTTTCAGCGTCGTCATCTCCCAATTTGGGTTGGAGGGGAGCATCGGTTCCGCGCAAAGCATTCGTCACCTTGGTGGTCGAAAGCAGCAAGACTGGATGCATCGGGCCTGCCGGCATGCTTTCGGCGCTCTTATCGTCTGAGGCACTGGATACAGGAGCTAGTGTCCAAATTTCCCGTTGTGGAGTCTTGATAGCAGCCTTCGCCGGTGGAATGACCAGATTCAACCAGGCTACCTGTGTACCGTTAGGACTCCAGCGCAATGTTTCAATCTGTTGGTTTGCGTCAGGCTCGGCGCTGATGCGCTCGATGAATTGCTCACGGCTGGCTTTTGAAGTGGTGTTTTCCTTAATCGGATCATGTTGGCCGGCAAAGACCTCGAAAGGCGCTGCTGTCAATAAAGTGAACAGGGCGAGCGCTACAAGCAACGAAAACTCCGATTTTTTCATGCTGCTCTTTCTCTGGAAGCTGCTTAGGAATTCATTCCAAGTCTAACGCGACGGTGCTTTTGCGTACCTTTCACCTGTTTTGTAAAGATGTAATTTCCTGCTTGAAAGCCCAACATTAACGCTTCGCCCATGGCCAGTAGGTTAGTATGAATCCCAGACTGATCAATATTGATCACATCCGATTACTTTAGGGTGATTGCCCGCCATCAAGATGGCGAAATCGGATGACGAATCGAACTTCCAATTCTCGGCAGTCCGAGGACCGCAACACCTATTAAGTTGCCTGTTTTCAATCAAGAAGCAAAATAACAGTGAGACCGAAGCTCTAAAAGATCTCATGGATGCCTTAGGAAAACTGGGTACATCCAAAAAAAATCTACAAAAGGTACCCAATAAGTAAGAACTAAGGTAATCTAATCTTCCATTACCCAATCATTGGCCTTGGTTATGGTTCCGCGCGTGTCATTTTGCCCAACCGGGCAAGGGGCGTACGGCTGTCGAGATCGGGCGGAGAAGTTCAACAGGACTCTCTGCCGCATGAATTGTTGAGGAGTTTACCCATGAGCTTCGCGTTTCCTAAATTTAGGAACAATGTTTTAGCGCACCTCTTTCTTTCGGTGCTTCTTCTGATCACTTTCTCCGCGGCGTCTGCCCAAACCTCGACCGTAGTGCAGGTAACATCGGGCGTGCAGCAGTCGTTGGTGAAGCGGTTGGGTGTGAACCTTGGGGATCAGAGTTTTTACGATTCCGGTCAGATGCTGAAGAACCTGGTGTTTCTGAACCCTGGTTTTGAGGCGATGAAGTATCGCAGCATTATGATCTGCAGCTCGGTGTCGTCGAACACGTGCACGGACGACAACAACTACAGTCCCCAGCCGACCGGATTCTGGACGGGCGGAACGTACCAGATCCTGTCCGGGACGTCGAACGGGGCCTCGGGGAAGGTGGTGTCGAGCACCAAGAACCCGACCAGCTGCTCCGGCTGCGGTCAGATCATCCAGTTTGACAAGAACCTGAGCCTGGTCAAGGGCGACTATATCGTGGTGGCCAACTCGTTCCCGGGAGGCGGGGATGCGGACTGGTGGGACTCGGTCTCGGGGGGTGGAACGATTACCTCGGAGACGACGGATCTGTCTCCGGAGACTCCTGGCAAGCAGGCGCTCCTGGTGAGCGGAAGCGGGGCGGGCCAGTCGGCGTCTGTGACGTCGTATTTCGATAACGAAAATAATCTGAGCTTCATCCAGCTGAACGGCACCTTCGCGGTGACCTTCCGTGCCAAGGGCATGGGGGGAACGAACAAGGTGGGCGTGAACGTGGCGCGGTTGAGCACCTCGGGAAGCCTGCTGAACTATCTGAGCCAGACGGTAACGCTGACCAACAGCTGGCAGGACTACACGCTGACGTTTTCCGCTGCCGAGACGGGTTCAGCCGCGGGCACGGTGCAGCTTGCCTTCAGCACCAGCGGCTCGAGCTTTGAGCTGGACGATGTGAGCCTGGCGCAGACCAACTCGAGCGCCTCGAACCCGACCGCCTTCCGGGACGATGTGGTGAACGCTCTGAAGGAGCTGAACCCTGGAACGATCCGGATGATGGCCGCCGGCGCGGCCCTGGGCTCGGATCTTCCCAACCAGCTTCAGGTTCCGTTTGCGCGCTACCGGGAAGGGTTCAGCACCGGGTCCACGACGGAAAACGCGGTAGCCTACGGCATCCATGAGTTTCTTCAGCTGTGCCAGACGGTAGGTGCGGACCCTTGGATCACGATCCCGACGGCGACCACTCCGGCGGAGATGACGGACTTCATGGAGTATCTGATCGGCACCGGCTCGGATCCGTGGAGCCAGCTTCGCATCTCACGCGGGCAGAGCGCTCCGTGGACGACGGTGTTCAACAAGATCCATATCGAGTTCGGGAACGAGACCTGGAACGGCTCGTTCCGTGGCGAGTCGATGAACTACAACGCCTATCCGCAGCTGGCCAACCAGATCTTCGGGGTGGCGCGCCAGACGCCGGGGTATCAGGCGAGCAAGTTCGACCTGGTTCTGGATGGGATGGCGGCCAGCCCCGGATACAACGGGGTGCTGCTGGAGACCAGCAACCAGCATGACTCGATCGACATCGCCCCCTATCTTCTCTACAGCGCCAACGACGAGCCGATGTCGACCATGTTCGGTGCTCTGTTTGCAGAGCCGGAGATGTTCGAGAGCCCGGGCGGGGAGGTGTACAAGAACATGACGACGGCGCAGGCCGCAGCGACGCCGACGTATGTGAGTGTCTACGAGACCAACCTGGGCACGATGATCGGCGGGATCACGCTGGATGAGCTGAACCAGCTGACGCCGTCGATCGGTGCGGGCATCGCGCATACGGTGCACATGCTGGAGATGATGCGTCTTGGGGTGGTGTATCAGAACGCCTTTTCGCTGCAGCAGTACGCCTATAAGCGCGGCGACGGCAAGTCGGTGAAGCTGTGGGGCATTGTGCTGGACATGGGCACCACCAACCGGCGCCGTCCTCAGTTCCAGACCCAGGCGATGGCCAACGCCGTAATCGGGGGCACCATGCTGCAGACGGTGCAGACGGGGGCCAACCCGACCTGGAACCAGCCGCTGTCGAGCGACAGCGTGCAGATGAACGGGGTGCACACGATCCAGTCGTTCGCCTTCCAGAACGGCAGCCAGGTGTCGACGATCGTGTTCAACCTGAGCCAGACGACGGCTCTTCCGGTGACCTTTTCGGGCCCCAACGCTCCCTCGGGCACGGTGCAGATGACGCAGATTACCTCGGCCAACATTACCGACAACAACGAGACCGCGGATGTGGTTGAGCCGGTGAGCAAGACGCTGAGCGGCTTCAACCCGGCAACGGGCCTGTCGCTGCCCCCGTTCTCGATGACGGTGCTGACGACGGCGGCGAACACGACCCAGGCTCCGGTCTTCAGCGTGCCTGCGGGAACCTACACCTCGGCCCAGAGCGTGACCATCACGGATGGCACCTCGGGAGCGGTGATCTACTACACCACCGACGGCTCGACGCCCACCAGCAGTTCGACCAAGTACACCGGCGCGATTACGGTGAGCAAGAGCGAGACGCTGCAGGCGATAGCGACCTCAGCGTCGCTTGCTGCCAGCGGGGTCACCTCGGCTGCTTACGTGATCGGCGCCGCGCCGACGGCGGTGGCTACGCCAACCTTCTCGGTAGCTGCCGGCACGTATACCACCGCGCAGACGGTGTCGATCGTCGACGCCACCTCGGGGGCAACCATCTACTACACCACCAACGGTGCAACCCCGACCGCCGCCTCGACCAAGTACACCGCGGCCATCACGGTGAGCACCAGCGAGACCATCAAGGCGATCGCCACTGCCACCGGAGCGACCAACAGCGCGGTAGCTTCGGCAACTTACACCATCTCCCCGGTGGTGGCTACGCCGACCTTTTCGGTCGCCGCCGGCACCTACTCTACCGCGCAGACCGTGACCCTGAAGGACGCAACCGCGGGAGCCGTGATCTACTACACCACCAACGGCGCTACGCCAACCACCGCCTCCACCAAGTACTCCGCAGCCATTACGGTCAGTGCCTCGGAGACCATCAAGGCCATCGCCACTGCCACCGGAGCTGCCAACAGTGCGGTGGCTTCCGCAACCTACACCATCTCCCCGGTCGCCGCTACGCCGACCTTCTCGGTGGCCGCAGGCACGTACACCACTGTGCAGACCGTTACCCTGAAGGACGCAACCGCGGGAGCAACCATCTACTACACCACCAATGGCGCAACTCCAACAACGTCCTCCACCAAGTAC